>ERZ1370068.10532-contig-9222_pt1 | contig 34699 bp, 43 predicted proteins | sample MGYA00561227_ERZ1370068 | MGnify/ENA primary metagenome ERZ1370068 (study PRJEB38410, sample SAMEA6850437) | metagenome | study: Metagenomic assessment of the ecological functions of the soil: analysis of the soil microbiota associated with the...
GCGCTTCGTTCGGTGCCAGTATTACCGCTGTGCTGTACGGAGTTTTTGCTTGCCAGCGTTCGTCTTCATCCTGCCGGGCGGGGGTGATGGACGGCCTCCGGCGAGTGCAGGTGCGATTGATTCGCATCATGCCCAATCCGTGGTGGCTGTCCGACGTCCGGCAGGTCGAAGTAAACGGTGGCAACGGAGGCGAAGGCGTGACGGCAGATTTGACGACTGCCCGTCATCGAACACCAATACTAGCAGGGGAGATGAGTACCGAGAACTCACGCTGGTCGAAAGGAGCCGTCTGCGTAGCGGCGTGCAGGCCGAATCACTTTCGCCGCAACGTGGCGGCGGCGCAGCAAGAGCAGCGGCAGCCACGACTGCGGGGTGGTGCCCTACGACCGCCTGCCGCCAGGCGCTCTGCACGGCTGCAGAAGAGTGCGACTACGACGGCGGCAAAAGCGGCGGGTTCCACCAGCCATCCCGACCGGCAGTGGCTAAATTACGGCGTCTGATCGTCGGACGACCAGGTCTGGGGCGCGGCGACTTCCGCGCTCGATACCAACTGGTGCCCGTCCAGCTGGACGTGTCAACCGAGAATCGCAGGCGCAAGAACATCCGGCATGTTCATCAAGCACTGGGTCGAGACCACTGGCGGTTTGCCCTCATCTACATGACGGCATGAACTCGTACTTCAAAAATCACGTGAATGCGAGCGGCGGCAATGGCGGCCGGAACATCCGCGTTTGACAGCGCGGACGTTTGACCCGGCCAGACGAAGACCAGCGTCGACGAGGCTGCTGATCAGCGCGTTGCGCCAACTGCAGTTGCCATTCTCAGGACTAACAACCTCAGCGATATGGACTCGCTTCAGATCTGGGTGACTGCTGAACCACTTCGGCACTTCGCCAGTGGGTTTGTGGCGTCAGGCTCACCAGCCTGGGTGACCGGCATGCAGATCAGGCTGCTGCGAGACCAGCCTGTGGCTGGGTGGCTGAAGAAGGAGTACCCCAACGGGGCGGTCGCCGCCATCACCTTCAACAACATTCTTCGGGAAGAGCTACTCGAGAAGGGCTTCGGGCATAAGGGCAGCAAGATCACTGGTCGACGAGGGATTCCACGACCCGACAGCCCCCAACATCGACAACCCAGTACACCACAATTGTAGCGACCACCAGGACCGGCGCGCATCACTGCTGCAGTTACCGGCATGCTGCACCCAGGGAATGGCCGATGTGAGAAAAAGGGCGCCAGCGCTGGAAGCCGAAGGTCATCATGTCGGCCGCGTGCGCACTCGCTCACCCAGTTCTTCAAGCCCCTCATCGACCAGGGCCTGACGGTAAGGACACCTATGGTCCAATACCTCCAAGGACGTCAACGACCCGCCATGGCCGCCGACCCGTCGTCGGCGTTCCACAGGGCCTCACCGCCCAGGTCTCGACCCGAAGCAGAGCACTGCAAGCCGGCTGGATCTTCCGGCTGGTACACCGACTGGAGATCCTCAAGGGCCGAGGCTACAAGGGCGGACTCCGTCCGGGGGCAACATCATGATCGCCGCCCGGTCGATCACCGAGACAAACCCGTTCCTCATCCAGCGGCCTGACTTCAAAGATGGACGGAATGAAGGGCGCGTACCTGAGCGAGGGCGATGAAGAGATCGTCAAGTACCGTGACCAAACCCGAAAACAGCTCCGAGAGCTTCCGTCGGCGGCACGATCAACCTCGGGCAAGCTCGGCGCATGCGATCGTCGTCGCTTCAGGCTGAACAGCGCTTCCGGTCGACGCAATCATCATCCGCACGACGCCATTGGTGCCAGCTTCGTACGCCTGCGTGGCACCTCGATGGCAATCTGCGCTCCTCTTGACACATTTTCGACTCTCCCTTCGAACCGTCGTACTTTCACGGCGATGAGGACCGGTGAGATCGCCGAGTTACTTTCGCTCTGGCGGCGACCGCCCCCAGGGTCGCCTGGTTCACCACGGATGTCACGCGGAACCCGAATGGCTCACCACGCTGTTGCTGGTGCTCGACGACATCGCGGCGTCGCCCGAGAGAACGACCGACGCCAGGCAACCCGACGCTTCCAGCACAATGCTACGGAGCCAGCGGGACCGAGGTCCGCGCGGCGCGCACGTGACGACCCGAGCCGACTCGTCTTGCACAGCACCGGAAGACAAGACGACGAATCAAAGGCCCGGGCCGGATCGACGTGATCACGACACCAGCCGGTGGAAGTGAGTGGAATCGAAATCGTTCTTCGCCGAAGCGAGTGGTGTGGAGATGTGGCGCTTGAATTTGCTATCGCGATGCACCCGGCGTGGCGGTTCACTACGGCAGGCACGGCCGGGAACGGGAAGTGAAGGTCAGCCAGTTCGCAAGCCGTCGATGTGCCATCGCAGCTTTCCATCCGGATCACCGCCGAACGGGCTGAGCACGGGTACGGAGTTTTCTGTCGTCGATGTACACCGAACAGCGATGGCCGCTACAGGCTCAGAAGTGGCGGATCTTCGCAGCGACTCCCTACCGCAACGTGCCCGCAGCAGGTCGCGCTCACCCTGGCGTCGGTCACCGAAGTCAGGGTCAAGGCGGCTGGTCCGGTTCGCCCAGGCGAAATGGCGTCTCCAGCGGATGCGTGGCCACTCGCCCGCATTTTCGCTCGCAGACACCTGAACCGCCGTCTCGTCGAGTCGACGACTCGCCTCGACTCAGCCCTCGACAGATCCGGCAAGCTGGCCACACCTCGTCGCCTTAGCGGCAAAGGCGGGAATCCGAGCGCGAACACCGACTCATCCCTGACGTTCTCCGGACGAACCGGCCACTCCTGAGGTCTACCCTGCCGACAGGACCGATCATGGGAGACCGGATGCTCTGCCGTTTCGCGCGTTTCACCTGTTCGGAAGCCCGGCGCCGCCCTCGCGGAAACACTCGGCTACGCAAACGCATGGTGCTACGACACACCCGCGCTCCAACTCGACGTGTGGATGACACTCGCGCGCGCCGGATCGCACGACCCGCATCGGCCTCGGCTGCAGCGGTGATCATCCCGAGCCTGCGTCACGTGGTGACAACCGCCGCGGCCATCGCCACCCTGCGTCGATCTGCGCGCCGGGGCGCACGACACGTGGCGGTCGGTGCCGGCTTCACCGGTCGGTTGGCGCTCGGGCAGCGCCCGTCCCGCTAGCGCGGTGTCCGCGACTTACGTCATCGCGCTCGAAAGGCGCTGCATCAGGGGAAGGCCGTCGAAGTCGACGGCGCCCGTCCAGTTGCTGCACGGTCCCGGACAGGCGCCCGCCCGTCCGATCGACGTCCCCATGCTCTCGCGATCAGTGGCCCGAAGAGCGAAGCGCTTCGCGACGAGATGTCTTCGACGGCGTGTTCACCGTCGTGCCGCGCCGCGGTTTCACCTGGTCGGCGCTGATGGCGCGGGGCACGGTGCTCGACGAGGAGCGAGACGCACCGGCTCGCCCCGGGTCATCGAAGCGGGCGGACGCCGCGCTGCGGCCCTCCTGTTCCACGCCGGCTACGAGGAACGCTGTCGGCCGGGCTCGAAGACCTCAGCCAGGCGCCGCCGAGTGGCGGAGCGAGATCGAACTGCCGCGGCGAAGGAGCGTCACCTGCGCACCCACGTCGGGCATCGTCACCTACCTCAGCGACACCGACCGCAAGGTGATGAGCGGCGCACTCATTCAAAGAGCGGTGACCTTCTCCCGGACCGGCCGACGAGCTGCGGGCGCGCCTCGAGGAGTCTACGCGCCGCCGGCGTCACCGAAGTGAGTGTGCCAGCCAGCCGAGCCCGGACGTCGAGCGTGGACGCTCGTGGCGTTCGCCGACCATGGCAGGCACTGGGGTCGCCGCTCACACGTGAGCAAGTACGAGATCGAGCGGCCGAGACTCGGTGAGATCGAGAGCCTCGACGACAGACGTGCGTAAGTGATCTTCCGGCCGGGCGGGTACCCATGAAGCGTCGGAGCTGCGCCTCGATCGCTTCCGTCCCTGCTGTGCCGGCTGCTTCTGGAAGATGCGAAACGATGCGAGCTCGATCCTGCGCGTCGACGACCTGTTCCACCAAGCATGGCACCAGTGAACGGATCAACTCTCGTCTTCAGATCGGCGAGCACGTAGAAACCCAATGCCTCCACCATCGCCACGAGTGAGGTGGGCGCCGAGGGCCGATGTCCCGCTCCGAACACGCGCTGGAAGTCGCGCCCTCGCCGGCGTCGCAGAGACCCGCCCGGTCTCACGTCTCGCCCGTGAGGGCCGTGGGCCTACATCAAAGAAGTGTCCTATCGACCGGGCCCCTCCGCATGGGCACCACAGAAATCGCCCTCGGCGTCGAGATCCCGACCACGGCGCGCCGCCACGGCGTTTCCAGGGCGAACTGGTCGCTGGTCCCTCGACGAAAGCACGACCTGCACGCGAGTCGACGGCGGCTTCGATTCACGCGCCCTCCAGCTGGGGGGAGGCGGGACAGGGGATTGCCGCGCCCGGCATGAGCACGCCAAAGTCGCCGTCTTCGGCCCACACCTCGAGGTGCACGACATGCGTTCTCGACGTCCGCGCACGACGCCACGGAGGATGCAAAGCCAGGCGTGCTCGGGGTAAGTGCGGATCCGGCGGTTTCGCCACGTCAGCGTCAGCATCCGCCCGCGGACCGGCCCAGTCCGTCACGTACTGGCTGAGCCAGGCGCCCTGAAGCGGGCCGTGCACGATGATGGTCGGTGTGCCCTTCGGTCAGCGCGTAGTCGCGGTCGTAGTGGATCCGATGCGGGTTGTGAGTCGCCGCGCCAGGCAGGAACAGTTGGGCCCGTGGCGCGCCGGTCAGCGTCGCCGAAGCTTCGTCGCCGGCCGCAACGTCACGAGTGGTCGTTGCTCGCTCATCGCGCGATGCCGACGAGCGCGACGACCGCTACGATGTCATCGCTGGTTCGTGAACGTCGTCTCGTAGTGGATCAACACGAACGGCCCGGAGCGCCCTTCCTTCCGTCGCCACGGCACCGAGCCGGCGTTGCGCCGTGATGGTGTCGCCGACAAGGACGGGACCGCGAAACTCCCACTCCTCACCGCCGAACATCGTGCGTGACACCGCAGACGGAGCCTGGGCCCGCGGTCGGTCCACAGACCATCGCCGCGCAGGTCATCGAGCGTCGCCCTCGACCACGACGTGGCCGACGGAACGTCGGCGGGCGACAAGACCGTCGTAGCCCGTCATGCGCGGCGGCGTCCCGTCGAAGTAGATCGGGGAGAGATCGCCCACGGCGCCGGGCGTAGCGCTGCGCCTCGCGCCGCGCGTCACGACCGCTGACACCGGCTCCCCGAGCGGCTTGCCCACCATCGCGGCGGTCTCGGGCGGGACGAGAGGTGTGAGTGGCCACAGCTCGCACCCTACGTGCCGCCGCAGCGTTGGGACCCAGGCGAGCACCGCGCGGGCGACGCCGTCGCGGGGTCCTTGAATCGCCAGCCACTGGTGATCGCCGTGGACGCCGGATGACACCGTCGGTGGCACCGAGGCCGAGGAGCCGTCGGCGTAGGCGCGCCATCGCGGTGCCGCCGACGACACGTCGACGACCGCGGGGCGGCGCTCGGTGTGCTCAGGTGTCTCGACCAAGGTGAGATCGATGTCGGCGGTGGTGAATCGCAACGGCGCGGCCGTCAGCGCATCACGGCCCGTGGCGGCACTAACTGCGTGGCGCGCCCCAGTACGTAGGCATAAGTCGTGAAGCCGATCGAGGTTCGGTGTCGGGATCTCGACTCGCCGCGGGTCAGCCGTTGTCGTTCTCATGCGTGTCTCCAGTGATGCGCAGCCAGCAGCGGTGGCGCACCGTGGTGGATACGCCCCGTTCGACGGAGTGGTTCGTGATGCCGTCATGCCGCGCTCGAGGATCGAGCGCATTCCAGGCGTCGGCGGAGCGGTGATCATCGACCTCGTCGCGCCACGCAGCCGCGAGCGGCGTCGTGGGCCCCTGTCCAGGCGCCGACCGGCACTCCGTCCGGACGGGCGAGGAGGGCGCCCTGCGTATTGACCACCGATCGTCCGGGCGCCGATGTGGTCGAGGCGCCGAACCGCGATCGGTACGTCCGTAGGGCAACGCCGCTGCGGCGCGGTCCCACGTTTCGGCGTCCGGGCCGGTGAACAGCGTCAGTCCGGGGCCGAGGAGATCGAGGCGTCGAAACCCGGCCGCTGTCAGGTAGTCAGCCAATGGTGACGGATCAGTACACCGAGGTCGGCGTGCGAACTCGCCGATGACGTTGCGCCGGCTGCCATCGGGCGCGGCCGATCGTGTCAGGTTGTGTTCGGCGAACGGTCGCCAGCTCGAGTCTCGCAGCCGCTCGAGCAGTGACGGTTCGGCCCACGCCTGCAGCACCAACGCGAGCGCGCCAACCGAGGTCGAACCCGTCAGCGATGGCGGTGTTCATACCGGTGCCGCCGCGTGGTGATGCGGTGGGCGGCGTCGCCTATGAGGAAGACGTCGTCGTCGGCGGGAACCGCTCGGCGATCTGGGCGGTCGCGTGAACGTATCCAACCTCGTCGATGCGTGGCGCGAGGTCCGGCAATACTCCGGCGGCACGCGAGATGAAACCGGCGAGCCACTCATCGGTGCAGTCGGCCAGGCGTTCGCTGCCCGGCGACCAGTCGAAGCCACCACAGCCAGCGATCACCCCTGACCGGCCGGCAGCAGGCACAAGACGCATCCGCGCGCATGACGGCGGTGAGATGACGTGGCGGTGCGGGCCGACAATCCCACAGCGGCGCGGAACTGAACCCTGATCCCAGGATCAACCGATCGGGTCCGATCATGGGGATACCGAGCGACGTCCGCACCTATGCTGCTGCGCGCCATCGGCGGCGACCACGTACCGAGCATCGATCGTGCGGTGTCTCGCCTCGTTCGTTGCGCAACGTCACGTGGGACCCCGGCCGGCCGACTGGGTCACGCCGGACAACCTCCACGCGTCGAGCTCGATGCGAGCGTTCGGTAGCGATCGGAAGTGCTCACCGAGCACGGCCTCGAGATGATCCTGCGGCACACAAGCGGGCGAGGTGGGGCTCATCACCGCGCTCTGCTCGGCGGTCGGGTAGCCGACCTCGACCGCAGTTCCCGTCGCCGCCATCGCGAGGTCTCGCATTCGAGCAGGACGACCGCAACCTCGTCGCCGCCTGGCGCGGACCTCGGCTTCGAGCCCCCACGAGCGCAGCAGCTCCATCACGCGAAGGCTCACGACCGTCGCGCTGGGAGCGACGAGAGCGCCGTCCGCCGCTCGGACGAGGAGGCACTCGACGCCTTGGCGCGCCAGCGGCGATCGCCGCGGTCAGGCCGGCGGGCCCGGCTCCGACCACCACGACGGGATAGCTGGTTCGATCGGTCTCGGTCATTGCGGATATCACTTTCATGAGACAGGCCTGTAGTTCGAGAGACAGTGTGTAGTTCAGGCTTCACCGTGTCAACCCAAATGTGGGAAAGTGGAGTGTCGATGGGTAGCCGCAGATATGAGCAACGCCTCCGCGCCGAGCACGCCGACGAGACGCGCTGGCGAATCCTCGATGCCGTCTATCAGCGACTGCGCGAAGCACCGACGGAGCCGGTCGGCCTCGACGAGATCGCGCAGACTCGCCAAGGTCGCCCGCTCGACCATCTACCTCGTGTTCGATTCGAGGGCCGGCCTGTTCGACGCTTTCGCCGAGGACCCAGTGGGCGCGCACCGGCTTGCCCGCGCCACGCAAGCCGTCGCCAACCCCGACGCGCGGAGCACCTGCGCGGCGGCATCGCCGCCGCGCATGCCGTATGTACGCCGCCGATCGCGATATCTACCGCGCATGCTGTACTCCATGGCCGATCTCGATCCCGACTCGGTCGGCGGGGCCGTGCGCAGGATGAAGGAGGAGCGCACCGGCGGCATGGTCCACGTCGCAAGCCGGCTCTGCCCGAGGACGGCATCCTTCGCGACGACGTCACGGTCGAGGAAGCCACCGACGTGCTGTGGATGCTGTGCAGCTTCGAGAGCTTCGACCTCCTGCTACAACGGCCGTCAGCTTCGGTGGACCGCACCGCCGAGTTGATCACCATCAGCCGCCGAGCGCACCGTGTGCGTCCCGAAAACCGCTCGGCGGCGACCATCGCTGGTAGACCGTCCGCGCTACCAACGAGTCGCGCGTCGCCGACGTCGTTACGTCCGCAGTGGCTCGTCCCCTCCGCCATACGACCGCGAGTAGATGAGGTGGCCGGGTCTGAACTTCGAGCCGGATCGCCATCGGGAAGGGTGAGGCCTCCGCCGACGCCTCGAAGTAGCCGGGTGCAGATCCGGTGATCACGGTGGTGGTGTCGGCGTGGCTGCAGCGACGTGACGAGGACGAGCCCGGTCGTCGTCCTGGCCAAGATGGCATGTTCGTGGTGCACACGGCCGTGAGCCGGTGCCAGCATCGTCGTACTCGAACATGACCCCGAGCCCCCGGCAGCGCCGTCACGTTGATACGCGCGACTGACGTCCGATCGCCCGAGGAGTCTCGGGATCGGCCTGCGGGCCGATGTAGAGACCGGGATGTAGCTGAGCAAAGAGCTCGACGAGATCGGACATGGCAACTCCTTCACTGTGTGAGCCGTCAGAACGGCACCCGGTCACCGGCCGGCGTTAAGCCGGCCAGGAACCGTCTGATGTCCGGCGCGCTTCTGCGGTCGCGAAAGCGAGCGTTCGAAACGTCCGAGCGGATCGCGACCACCTTCGGCGTGCGGGTAGTCGGACGAGAAGAGGTAGAGATCAGGCGTCGGTCTCGGCGACGAAGCGACCGACGTCTTCGAACGGATACGGCGTGAACCGGAGCTGCTCGATCGCCTGCTCCGGTCAGGTGCGGTCGAACGTCGCGCAGCCGAGGGTTCCGAGCGGCTCCAGATGGCGGCGGCGTGGTCGAGGCGCCGCAGGAAGTCGGGCACCCAGCCCGGCACCGATCTCGATGGCGCCGCCGCGCAGGTCGCGTGGCGTCTCGAGCACGCCGTCGAGCACGAGGACACCGAGGAAGCGCTGCGCACCGTGGTGCACGGCGATGAAGTCCTTGGCGCTGATGACCTCGGCGCCGGTCATCTGTTCGGTCGGCGGCCGGCCGTCGTTCATCCACTCCTTCCTGATCGGCAGCGGTCCACTCGCCCACGTGCAACACGAACGGAACTCGATGCTCGGCGACGCGAGCCCAGAACCGATCGTGTTCGGTGTGACCGGGAGCGCTGCCCGCCCGGCGGGCGTGCCGCAAGGCACCCACACGAGACGCAGCCCGAGGCCGACAGCCGCGCCGAGTTCGGCGATGGCGCGATCGACATCGTCGATGTCGGTCATCGCAACTCCCGCAGGCGCGAGTCGTCGCTGCAGAACGACGCCACGGCCCGGTCGCAGGCCCGATAGGCGCCGTAGCGCAGGTCGGGGTCAGCGAGGTCGAAGAGACCGCAGAGGGACGAGAACACGACCTGATGGGCGAATCCGAGGAGGTCCAAAGCAGTGCTCGCCTCGGCCGGGTCGATGGCACCGAGGGCCGGATGCCACTTCGGGCCCTGCTTGATCAGCTGGTCGCCGAGAGCCTCGAAGTGCGGCCCGCTCGGCCGCGGTGTGGGCGCCGAGCGTGACGTCCACCTTTGCTGAGACCGCCGGTGATCGGCGGCAAGCGCTCACGGATGGCCCGGTCCGCGTGGTCGGTGAGGAATCCCGGCCACTCCATCAGGTGGCTGTCGGCGTCGATAACCCGCCTGTCGCCCACGTACGTCATCGGTCGCACTCCGCGAGCGACCGTAGTCGCCCGCCGGCCGGGGCGCACGGGCTGTTACCAGCAGTGGCGTCGACGGCGCGGTGGCTGCCAGTGCGGCGTGGCCAGGCCGCTCGGCCTGGAGCTGTCTCGTCGTGACGTCGCGCCGCAGCTCAGTGGCGGCGTGGCACACCTCGCCCACGTCGGTCTCGACGCTCCGCTATGGCCCGGCCACTGCCGGAGCTGATCGGTTCGAGCTCGAGTTCGTTCCTCGAGCCGCCCGACCTGCCGGCGCAGGCCTGCAAGCCGGCCAGCCCGCTTGAACAGGTACTGATTCGCTCGAAGTCTGGCTCCGCCGCCTTTCCCAGCGCAGAGATGTGTCTTGCATCCTCGAGGCCACATCGCTCGTCATCGTTTGCCCTGGGCTACCGGGGTCTGGGGCGGCACCAACTCTCAGTGTACGACCCTGGCTATACGAACATATGTCTCGCCTAGCCTGTCGAGTCATGTCAGTAACCGAACCGTCCGAGTCCCGGCTCGAGAATCTTCGTCGATCGATTGCAGATGGCTCCCGCCGCACTCGGATCGTCACCCTGCAGAGGGAGGACGCTCTCGATCTCCTTGCGCTCACCCTTCTGCTGGCCGCCGATAACAAGCGCAACGCGTGATGGAGGCGTACAGGCCGGCCTTGGCCCGGCAGATTCACGCTTGCTCCCTCGCCGGATCTTCTTCCTTAGCGGAAACGTTGCCGCATGGCTGCGCGAGCGCGGCGACACTGCGTCGGTGGCCGAGGGTTCGGGCTGTGGGCCCGTCTCCGGCCGCCTCCACTGCGGTGTGCGGAGCGTCCGCCTATTACATCGGCGGAACGGTCGTCTACACGATGGTGCGCAGGACCGCTTGGTGGCCGGCGCGGTCGAGGCACCCGAACGGCATGCGGGGAGCCACGGAGGAGTTCGCGCTTATCTGGCGCGCCTGATCGCCGAACGGTTGGGCAACCACGTGGGGGATCGGTGAGGCCGGTGCCGCGGGTCCCGGCAACCGTTACGGCGATCCCGCCGGGCACGGTTGGGTGGCGCGTGGCCGGACCGAGCGAGGCGACCCGGCATGTCCTCACGGGTGTCGACGACCGACCGGCCAACATGATCTCGCTCCGCCGGCTGCACTCACGCTTCGCTGTAGAAACGCTCAGCCCGGCCTCGACCGCTCTGATCAAGTCGCTGAACATTGGTGCGCAGTGCTGCGTTGGCGCTGCACCGCGGGTCCGCCCCGTACTGTGGTGTCACGGTGGTGCCTCGTGCTGCTCGCGACTGGCCGGTGTGTTGATCACCGCACGGGAGCTGGCGTCGGCCCAGAGTTCGCTGGCGACAGGCCGGAGTGAGTCAGCAACAGGCCCTCGCGTCTGCGCACTGCGCATGTCGATCGCGAGACGGGTGCGCGGGGTACGTGATCAGTGGTCCTGAACCGTTCCTCGAGCCGGTACCAAGAACGGGGAGACGGACGCTGCCTTGCTGATCACGTTGTTGCGCTGGTCACCGGCGTCGGCGCGCGTTCATTGGCTCGAGAAAGCCGATGCCGATGCGGCGATCTGGTCGACGCAGTTCGCCGCCGCCGGCGGTGGCCGCGCACGAGAGCGGAACCAAATCGGCGACGCCAGGCTTTCGTAGAACGGCAAGCGTCGCGCCGACACACTCCGCCACGATCTCACCGGATCTCGACAAGGTCCTGAGCGACGTCGCGACCAGCCGCCGCGCACCGATCGCGACGTCTGGCAGCGCGCCTCTTCGGCGTGCTCGGCGTGACGCTCGTCGCCATCATGGGCATGTTGGTCGCCGTCCTGGGTCATCGTGCGGCGATCCCTCCTCAATCCATTACGCCGGTTGAGCGCCAACGGTGCTGAGCGATCCGCCAGGCCGACCTCGACCAACCGATCGGAACCGGTCGGGCCGACCGGAGCGACCGCAGCCGCTCAGGCGATGGAGGCGCCACGCCGCCGGCTGGTGCGAGGAGCTCGCGCGAGGCACGCTCTCCGCTCGATGATCGAGGCCGGCGGCGGTTGCTCGCCTGCGCCTCGGCGCCGCCTTGGCGAGCGACATCGCGAACCTGCCAGAGGTTGGGAGGCGAGCGCGCTTGTTACCGGCGGAAGGTCGGGTCGCCGGCGACACCTGCAGCATCGATCTACATCGGTCCCAGCCGCCTCACGTCGTCGTGGTCGATATCGCCGGTCACGGCGCCATCGCCGCCGTCGATGCCTTGAGCGCACGCGAGCTGATGCGAGCCAGCCTTCGCAGCGGCGTGAGGCCGCATCGGGCCATCGCCACGCCGCCCGGAGACGCTCGATGCTGGCGCGAGAACTTCTCACTGCGTTCGCCGCGGTGATCGACACCTCCGACGGGACGTGCGCCTACGTGAATCGCCGGCCACCCGCCGCCGTTGTCTCGTGAGCGAGCTTGACGGCGTCGAGGATGCTCAGCCCCACCGCCGGCCCTCCGTCGGCATCGTGCCCGGCGAGTGGACGACCGCTGTGCACGATCGCACCCGGCTCGACGCTGCTCATCTACACCGACGGCCTCACCGAAGCGCGTGACGGCCCCGGCGAGTTCCTCGGCGAAGATCGCGTGCAGGCCATGGCTGTCGAGGGTGCTGGCGGCGACACGGACGACCTGGTGACGTCGGTGTTGCGGGCCATCGATACGCTTGCCGGCGGCGAGCATCGCGTGACGACGCCACGATCGTCGCCCTGCGCCGCACGGCGATAACGGGCGACGACGATCAGGCGAGCGTAACGGTGGCGACCCGGCGCCGACGTCGGCTGGGATCGACGCCGGGGTCAGGCTCGACCGTCAGCGCCAGGGTGTGGCTGTTCGGAGCCGCCTCTGAACGTGGCGATCCCCGATGCGGGCTTCACGACGCCGAGCGACGACTCGGTGTCGTCGCGTCGAGCGACCAGAGTTGATACACCTTCCCGGCCGGGAGCGGAGCCGAGCGACTGAACGTCGAGATAGCCACGCCCATCGGCGCGTAGCGCCACCGGGGCCTCGTCCGGCCGGGCCGGACGAGCGAACCGGTTCCCGCCCGTGGATCGCGCTGCGCGGCGGCCATCTGGCTCGCCCCGGCTCGGCCCGCCCACCGCGAGGCTGACGCGCGGCGAACGTTCCCACCGAGAACGACGACGAGCGCGGCGGCCGCCACGGCCAACCAGCGGGCGCGATGCGACCGACCGCGGCGACCACCGGCCGAGGCGTCGCCGCAACCCGCTCGGCGATGCCCTGTCCACACGTCGGCCGGCGGCTCGACGGCGATGTCGTCGGTGACGAGGCGGCGATCGCATCCTCGTAACGCGCCAGTTCCTGGCGAGCCTCGGGATCCTCGGCGAGGAACCGCCTGGATACGGGCGCTTCGAGATCATCAGTGGCGTCGAGGGCGTAGGCGGCGAGCATCTCCCCGGAGTAGTCCTCTCGTTCGTTCGTCATTGGTGTGACCGATCCGTTGAAGGGCTCGAGCTGGCGCGGCGCCAGGTGATCGGCCAACTTGCCAAGTCCGAGGCGTATGCGGCCTCTTCACGGTGCCCTCGGGTAGTCCAACAACTTGGCGACGTCTCGGTAGGTATGGCCACCGAGCATAGGCGAGGGTGATCGCCTCCTGCTCGCCGGGGCTGAGGCGTCGTGAGCGCGCCGCGAACCACTTCGGCTCGCACCAACTCCCGAAACCCTCTCGTTCGAGGTCACCACCGCCAGTGCTCTGTCCTCGCCGGCCAGACTCTTCTCTTCTCGCGCCTAGCGCCTGGTCTCCGAGCGCAACCGATCGACCGCCTTGCCGTGCGTCCATGCGCAGCAGCCACGGTCGGAGGCCACCTCGTTCGGCGTCGAATCGATCGGGCCGTTCCCACCAGACCGCACACCACTTCCTGCAGCACTTCCTGGGCCATGTCGGCCCGACGCAGGATGCGCATGGCCAGCCTGCAGATGGACGAGCCGATGCCGCCGGGTAGACCTCGGCCAGCGCTCGTCGCCTCGATGTGATGGCCTCGACGAGCGCGGCGTCGGTGGCGCTCAGCGACGTCGACCCGACGCCCCATTTTCGTCAGGCGCTTCATCTCGGGCGGCATTTCGCTTTTGTATTCTGTCGCCGGAGCACGTCACAGATCACGAGGCATCCGTCACTCTGGCGCGCGTCGTCTCGGTCACACGAGCGCCGCCGCGCCGGGCTGCGTCACGATGGGCAGCGCCTCTTCACAGGCCCAGGCCGTCGGCGAGCATCCGGCGAACTCGCGCCAGTCGCGCCATGTGGGCCTGGTCGTAGTAGCCGCACGTGGCGGCGATGTTCGCGAGTCGCGCTCCACCGGCTAAGTCAGCGTGCGCTTCTGAACAGTCGAAGCGCACCAACCGGCTCGTGAGCTTGGGCCCGAGACCGAACTCGTCCTGAACTGTCGGGCGAGATAGCGCCGGTCCCAGCCGACCTCAGCGGCCAGGCGGCTCACATCGACGTCGCCGTCGTGGCCGTGAAGGAACCGCCACGCCCACGACAGCTCGGGGCGCGCCGAGCGATGGACGTCGAGGCGCGAGCAGAGAACGTCTCGAGCGCTGGCGTCGTGCCGGCCAGTTGAGCTCGGGAAGGCGATCGACGAGCGACCGCGCCGGGTCCGGCGAGCGTCCTCGAGATCGACGACCTCGTACGCCAGGGGCTCTGCGCCGCAGGCCGAACAGGGCTCGGGCGCCGGCGGGAGTCATTTGCAACGAGATGCCGTACTGGTTGCCAGGTCGTGGCCGATGAGGGCGTGCTGGGCGTGCAGCCCGGCGACGAGGGCGCGAAACGACCGGGGGGCTTGGCGGCGATCAGGGTGCGCGACGAGGTCAACGGGCTCCGAGAGACTGATGATGAACGTGAGATCGGCCGACGGGAGTCCTCGATGGATCCCGGCCGCGAATCCCCGTAGCGGTAGCCCTGGATCGATCGCACGAACGGTCGTAACGAGGCGCCTCGTCGCCAACTCGACGGTCTCGGCGACGGGATCGGCCACGGAGTGAGACTACGAGTCCTTTGACGCCGTCGATCGCACGCGACTGGAGGCGAACGGGAGAGATGCACGTGACCGACGATCCGAACGCCTGTTTCGACGCCTCTACTACCGGCGGTTCTACCGGGGCCCGGATAAGGCGCACGGTCGACAGGAGATCGCGCTCATCTGGCCGAAGGCGTCCTCGGCCTGTGCAGTTGGTGGGCGCGTGCGAGTACGTACCGTGCTCGACGTAGGCGCCGGTCCCGGTTTCTGGCGCGACTGGCCTGACCGCCCGGCGCCCCGGCGTGACGTACCATGCGGCATCGACGTGAGCGAGTACGCGGTCGCGCGTACGAACACGAGCAGGCCGACATCGCGACGTTTCGGACTGCACGCAGCCGCTTCGATCTCATCGTGTGTCAGGGCGTGCTGCAGTACCTCGGCGAGACAGCGCGCCGCTGCCATCACCAACCTCGGACAGCTCACGCGCCTCCGTGCTTCACCTCGAAGTGCCGACGGCCGACGACTTCCGGCTCGTGGTCGACGAGACGCGCACCGATCTCGCCGTTCACCGTCGCACCGGCGAGTGGTATCGCGAGGCGCCTCGACCCGCACTTCGTCGAGCTGCTCGGCTGCGGGCTCTACTCGCTGCCTCGGTCCGGTTCCGTTCTGACGAGCCGAGCGCGGCCGCTGAACGCACCAGCGCCACCGTGGCGCCCGCCTGTCTGCAGCGGGCCGCTGGCGGCGGCCACACATCACCTGACCGGCGAGCGCGTACGACACCGCCGCCGGTGCACCTGCCCGACGGTGAGGCGGACGTGATCGGTCGGCAGCGCGCACCAATGAAGGGCGTACCGGGGCGCCACTCCTACGCCAGCGCCGCCAGCGTCACCAACGCTGCGCGCTCGTCGGCCACCTTGATCCACAGGTTGATGCCGTCGCGGCCTGACGTCGTGACGGTCCGCTCGGCCAAGGCCGCACTGAAGGCGGCCCGTCGCGTAGGCGCGCCGGGCGCGGGCGACCGAGATCGATCGTGCGCTCGTCGTGGAGCAGTTCGACGAGCGGCGCTCGAGCAGCTGACTCGACCATCCCGGTCCGAGGATGCCGGCGGTTCTACGACGGCGTGCACGATGTCGCCGGCTCCGCCGACGGCGGCGAGGCGCAGATCGGGTCCGTGGCTCTCGAGAAGCTGCGCACGTGCACCGTGTGCGCGGGAGGTGCGAGCCGAGGCTCACGAGTGGGCCGTCGGCGATGTCGCCCGCGTGCGTCGTCCTCGACGACCACCAACGTCGGTGCCGCGCAGCAATGACGCCAGCTTTGCGGCCTGGCCTGCGCTGAGGCCGACGCCGGCGGGATTGTGGGCGCAGGGCTGGAGGAACAGCGCAGTCGGGGGAATGCGTGAGGCCGCGCCAGCGCCTCGGGCCGCAGTCCCTCGTCGTCGAGTTCGAGGCCGATCGGCTCGGTTCCGAGCTGTCTCCAGAAGATCGAGCAGCGGAGGGAAGCACGGGTTCTCGACGAGCACGCGGTCGCCGAGTCGCGACGACGGCGCTGGCCACTCGGTCGAGCGCGTCCATGGCCCCGTCGACCACGGTGAGCATCTCGGGGACGAAGGGCCAGCGGGCCCGCAGCGTCTCCTCGAGGGCGGGAGGACCGGGTCGTCGAGGTAGCTGGTGGTGAGGTTCTGGCGGCTCACGCGGGCGAGGGCCGGACCGAGATCGGGCAAGCAGGTCGGGGTCGGGGTGCCTGGTCGACAGGTCGAGCGCGAAGTGGCCGGGCCCTCGGTGATGCGCCGGTAGCGGCGCGGACCGAGCGGCCGGTGCCCGTCGAGCACGAAGGTGCCCAGCCGGCCGCGCCTCGATGGCGCCGACGCGGGCGAGCGTCTGCCACGCCTCGCTCACCGTCGTCGGGCTGGTGCCGAGGCGCCGGGCCAGGTCGCGCACCGTGGGCAGGCGGCTGCCGCTGCGGGAGTGAGCCGTCGGTGATCATCCGCCCGAGGGCGGCCGCTATGCCGCGCGCTGCGGTCGTCGATGCGGTCAACGATCTCGTCAGCCACGGGACCTCCAGCCGTAACGTCCGGTAACAAAGACCATATTGTCCCTGACCAGGGTGTCATTACGATCGGCTTTCCGGAGCACGGGACCAAGGCCAGAGATGGAGGGGTGGCATGCCCAACGTGATCCGGGCGCGCTGGTGCAGTCGGACTGGACGGGCGACAAAGAATCGATGATCGACAAGCACGAGGAGTCGGCTCGGGAGCCGCGGCTCAGGGCGCGCAGGTGATGTGTTCCAGGAGCTGTTCTACGGACCGTACTTCTGCCAGGTGCAGGACGCCGCGTACTACGACTACACCGAAGAGATCCCGAGCGGCCCCACCACGCAGCGCTTCCTGAGCGTCGCGCGCGAGCTCGGCATGGTGATGGTGCTGCCCATGTACGAGAAGGTTCGCGAGGGCCTGCTACTACAACACCGCGGCGGTCGTCGACGCCGACGGCACCTATCTCGGCAAGTACCGCAAGCAGCACATCCCCACGTGAACGGCTTCTGGGAGAAGTTCTACTTCCGTCCCGGCGACGGTGGCTATCCGGTCTTCGACACCGCGGTCGGCAAGGTCGGCGTGTACATCTGCTACGACCGCCACTTCCCCGAGGGCTGGCGCGCCTCGGTCTCGAACGGCGCCCATCTCGTGTTCAACCCGTCGGCGACGTCGCGTGGCCTGTCGAACTACCTCTGGAAGCTCGAGCAGCCCGCGCCGCCGTCGCCAACGAGTACTACGTCGGCGCCATCAACCGCGTCGGCATCGAGCCGCTGGGCGACGACGACTTCTACGGCACGAGCTACTTCGTCGATCCGGAAGGCAAGTTCGTCGGTGACGTCGGTGACGCCTACAAGCCCGAACTCATCGTGCGCGATCTCGACATGGATCTCATCAAGACCGTGCGCGATCGATGGCAGTTCTACCGCGATCGTCGCCCCGACGCCTATGGCGATCTGACGCAGGACTAACGAAAATGGCTCGCACGCTCATAGGCGGTGGTTCGGTGGTGAGCGCCACCGGCGTCACTCCGATCGATGTGTTGATCGACGGTGAGACGATCAGCGCGCTCTGCAGCCCGGTCAGGCCGCCGCGCTCGGCGTCACCCCCGACCGCGTCATCGACGCGACGGGAAAGTACGTCGTGCCCGGCGGTGTCGACGCCCACACCCACATGGAGTTGCCGTTCGGCGGTACGCTCGGCCAGCGACACCTTCGAGACCGGCACACGCCGCGGCGTGAGGCGGACACGACCACCATCATCGACTTCGCCGTGCAGCGCTACCGGCGAGAACGTGATCGACAGCCTGTCGACCTGGCACGGCAAGGCCGACGGCAACTGCGCCATCGACTACGGCTTCCATCAGATCATCGGCGGCGTCGACTCCGAGTCGCTCAAGGCCATGGAGTACCTCGTCGACAACGAGGGCATCACCAGCTTCAAGTTGTTCATGGCCTACCCCGGCGTGTTCTACTCCGACGACGGTCAGATCCTGCAGGCCATGCAGGTGTCGGCGCGCACGGGCAGCCTCACGATGATGCACGCCGAAAACGGCCCGGCCATCGACGTGCTCGTCGCCCAGGCGTTGCAACGCGGCGAGACGGCGCCGTACTTCCATTCGCTCACCCGTCCTGTCGAGATGGAAGCGGAGGCGACGCACCGGGCGATCATGCTGGCCAAGGTGGCGAAGGCACCGCTGTACGTCGTGCACATGTCGGCGAAGGAGGCGGTCGAGACCGTCAGCCGGGCGCGCGACATGGGGGCCAACGTCTTCGGGGAGACGTGCCCGCAGTACCTGTACTTCAGCCTCGAGGAGCACCTGATGAAGCCGGGCTTCGAGGGCGCCGCGTACGTGTGCTCCACACCTATCCGCTCGCGGGCCGAGGGCCATCAAGAAGCGCTGTGGCGCTACCTGCGCACGAACGACCTGTCGGTCGTGGCTACCGACCACTGCCCGTTCTGCATGAAGGACCAGAAAGACCTCGGCGTCGGCGACTTCTCGAAGATCCCGAACGGCATCGGCGGCGTCGAGCACCGCATGGACACGATCTACCAGGGCGTCGTCAGCGGTGAGATCGGTCTGCCGCGTTGGGTCGAGTTGTGCGCTACCACGCCGGCGCGGATGTTCGGCCTCTATCCGCAGAAGGGCGTGTTGCTCCCGGCAGCGACGCCGATGTCGTCGTGTACGACCCGAACGCGAAAACGAAGATCGGCATCAACGACACCCATCACATGAACATGGACCACTCGGCCTACGAAGGCATGGTCATCGACGGCAAGGTCGACACCGTCATCAGTCGCGGCCAGGTGGTCATCGAGGACGACGCGCAGTACGTCGGTCAGAAGGGTCACGGTCGCTACCTCAAGCGCGGCCTCTCGCAGTACCTCGTCTGAGGAGGAACATGAAGCGCATCCAGTCATTGGATCAACGGTGAAGTCGTCGTCGGCACATCGGGTCGCACCGGCCCGGTGTGGAACCCCGCCATCGGCGAGCAGCAGGCCGAAGTCGACCTGGCTTCGGTCGAGGAGGTCGACGCCGCCGTCGCCGCCGCCCGAGCGGCGTTCCCGGCGTGGCGGGCTACTTCGCTGTCGAAGCGGGCCGAGGTGATGTTCCATCTGCGCGAGGCGGTCGACGCCAGCCGCAGGGAGATCGCTTCGCTCCTCACCCTCGAGCACGGCAAGGTGCTCGGCGACGCGCTGGGCGAGGTGGCGCGGACTCGAGAACATCGAGTTCGCCTGCGGCATCCCCATCTGCTGAAGGGCGGCTACTCCGAGCAGGCGTCCGGCGGTGTCGACGTGTACTCCATCCGCCAGCCGCTCGGTGTCGTCGCCGGCATCACGCCGTTCAACTTCCCGGCCATGGTGCCGCATGTGGATGTTCGCCAACGCGCTCGCGTGCGGCAACACGTTCGTCCTGAAGCCCTCGGAGAAGGATCCGTCGGTGTCGCTGTTCCTGGCCGAGCTGTTGCAGCGAGGCGGGCGTGCCCGACGGCGTGTTCAACGTGGTGCAGGGCGACAAGGTCGCCGTCGACCGGATACTCGAGCATCCCGACATCGCGGCGGTGAGCTTCGTCGGGTCCACGCCGATCGCGCGCTACATCTACGAGACCGGCACCGAGAACGGCAAGCGCGTGCAGGCGCTCGGCGGCGCCAAGAACCACATGCTCGTGCTGCCCGATGCCGACATCGAGATGGCCGCCGACGCCGCGGTATCGGCCGGGTACGGCTCGGCCGGTGAACGCTGCATGGCGATCTCGGTTGTGTGCTGGCGGTGGGCGACGTCGCCCAGCCACTTGTCGACGCCATCCAGGCGCGCCTGCCGAAGGTGAAGGTCGGGCCGGGCACCGACCCCGACGCCGAGATGGGCCCGCTGATCACGCGCGAGCACCGCGACAAGGTCGCCGGCGTACCTCGACGCCGCCACCGCCGAGGGCGCCGAGTTGGTCACCGACGGCCGCGATCCCGGGCTGCCCGAGGGACGGTTTCTTCCTCGGCGCCTCGCTCATCGATCACGTCACACCGGAGATGTCGTGCTACCGCGACGAGATCTTCGGGCCGGTGCTGTCGGTCGTGCGCATCGACACGCTACGACGAAGGCCTGCGGCTCATCAACGACAATCCGTTCGGCAACGGCACCGCGATCTTCACGCGTGACGGCGGCGCCGCCCGCCAGTTCCAGTTCGACTGCAACGTCGGCATGGTCGGCATCAACGTGCCCGTCCCCGTGCCGGTGTCGTACTACAGCTTCGGTGGTTGGAAGGCGTCGCTGTTCGGCGACGCACACATGTACGGACCGGAGGGCGTCAACTTCTACACCCGCGCCAAGGTCGTCACCTCACGTTGGCCCGATCCGTCGACCTCGTCGGTCGATCTCGGGTTCCCGCAGAATCGGTAGAAGGGGGCTCATGGACTTCGGCGTCGTCCTGCAGACGAACCCACCGGCCTGGCGCGTCGTCGAGCTGGCCAAGCAGGCGGAGAACTTCGGGTTCACGCACGTGTGGACGTTCGACTCCCACATCCTGTGGCAGGAGCCCTATGTCATCTACAGCCGAGATCCTCGCCCAGACCCATCGCGTGACGGTCGGCCCGATGGTCACCAATCCGGCCACGCGCGACTGGACGGTGACGGCCTCGCTCTTCGCCACGCTCAACGACATGTACGGCAACCGCACGGTGTGCGGGATCGGTAGGGGTGACAGTGCGGTGCGCGTCACCAACGGCAGCCCCACCACGCTCGCCACCCTGCGCGACTCGGTGCACGTCATACGTGAACTGGCGAACGGACGTGGGGTCGAATACAAGGGCTCGACGATCCGCTTTCCCTGGGCGGCGCACAGCGCCCTCGAGGTGTGGGTGGCCGCCTACGGGCCCAAGGCCCTGCAGCTGACCGGCGAGGTGGCCGACGGGTTCATCCTTCAACTTGCCGACCCCGACATCACGGCGTGGACGATCAGCGCGGTGAAGGACGCGGCGCGCGCGCCGGGCGCGATCCCGAGGCCGTGAAGATCTGCGTCGCGGCTCCCGCCTACGTCGGTGACGACTTCGCTCACATGCGCGATCAGTGCCGTTGGTTCGGCGGCATGGTGGGTAACCACGTGGCCGACATCGTGGCGCGCTACGGCGACAACGCTCCCGTGCCGAGCGCCCTCACCGACTACATCAAGGGCCGTCAGAGCTACGACTACAACGAACATGGGCGTGCCGGGAACACGCACACGACGTTTGTTCCCGATGAGATCGTCGATCGGTTCTGTCTCCTCGGTCCCGTCGACGCTCATGTCGCACGGTTGAAGGAGCTCGCAGGGATGGGCGTAGACCAGTTCGCCATCTATCTCCAGCACGACGGCAAGGACGCGACGCTTTGTGAATACGGCGAGAAGATCATGCCGGCCATGGCGGAAGACGTTCAGGCCAAGACTTAGGGTCTCGCGATGACGGGTGCGGGTGGGGCGCGGGTGCGAAGAGCAGCGCTGTTCGTGCTCGCCTTCGTCGTGCTGGTCGCGCTGTGGGAGGGCTACAAGGCCGTCGGTCCGGCCGGCGGCGGCAAGCTGTTCGGCTGGCGCATCCTGCCCCGCACCGAAGACTCCGCCATGCCGCACTTCTGGGACGTGCTCAGCGCTTCAACCGACCCGAACTGCGCGGCAGCGATCGCACGATCCTCTCCGTGGTCCTCGCCGGGAGTTGGTTCACCCTGCGCATCGCGCTCACCGGCTTCGCCCTCGGTGTCGTGGTCGGCCTGGCCCTCGCCATGCTGATGGCCCGCTCGCGCATCGCCGAGCGTGGCTTGCTGCCGTACGTGATCCTGTCCCAGACGGTCCCTCTCATCGCGCTCGCCCCACTCGTCGTCAGCTGGGGCGGCAAGCTGAAGATCGGTGGCTTCGAGTGGCAGAAGTGGATGTCGGCCGCGGTGATCTCGGCGTTTCTCGCCTTCTTCCCTGTCGCGGTCGGCGGCTTGCGCGGCCTCAAGTCGGCGTCGAAGGAGTCGCTCGAGTTGATGAGCTCGTATGCCGCCAACGGTCGCCAGACGCTGTTCAAGCTCCGTTTCCCGCGGCAGTGCCGCACCTGGTGCCGGCGCTCAAGCTGGCTGCGGCCGCCGCAGTGGTCGGAACGGTCGTGGCCGAGATTTCCGCCGGCGTGAAAGGCGGCGTCGGCCGGCTCATCCTCGAGTACTCGCGCGAAGCCACGTCCGACCCGGCCAAGAAGTTCACCGCCGTGCTCGGCGCGGTCGTCGTCGGCCTCGCGCTGGCCGGATTCGTCGCGCTGATCGATGTCGTGCTCATGCGGCACCGGCCGAAGGAGCAGGCGGCGTGAGCGACGCAGTGCGCGTCGACCACGTCGGCAAGGTCTTCAACCCTGGTCGGGCCAACGAGGTCGCCGCCCTCGTCGACATCGATCTCGTCGTGCCGGGCGGTCAGCTCGTCTCGCTGATCGGTCCGTCCGGTTGCGGCAAGAGCACGCTGCTCCGACTGATCGCGAACCTCACCGAACCCACATCGGGCGAGGTGCTGGTCAACGGCAAGAGCGCGCAGCAAGCTCGCCTCGACCAGGACTACGGCATGGCCTTCCAGCACGCCGGCCTGTTCGGAGTGGCGCACCGTCGCCAAGAACATCGAACTTCCGCTGGAACTGCACGGATGGTCTCGGGCCAAGCGGCGACGAGCAGGCTCTGGCCATGCTCGAACTGGTGAAGCTGGCCGAGTTCGTCGACCACTACCCGTGGAGTTGTCGGGTGGCATGCAGCAGCGTCGCCGCCATCGCGCGCGCCCTCGCGTTCGAACCCGGTCTGCTGTTGATGGACGAGCCGTTCGGGGCCCTCGACGAGATGACCCGCGAGCACATGCAGACCGAGTTGGGTCGCATACGCGCCGCCACCGGCACCACCGTCATCTTCGTCACGCACTCGATCCCCGAAGCGGTCTACCTGTCCGATCGCGTCGTCGTGATGTCGCCTCGCCCCGGTCGCATCGCCGGCGATGATCGACGTCGACCTCGGCCCGCGCGACGACGATACCCGCGAGGCCAGTGAGTTCTTCAAGAAGATCACCGAGGTGCGCGAGGCGCTGCGGGTGCGGCGCCCAACTCGGCGCGACGCGCTGCGCGGCTCCGGCGAGACCGCACGTCGCCACGGCTGCGGATCGCCGACGGCTATGACTCGCCAATGACTATGACTCGTCAACGACATGACTCGTCAACGACTGTGGGCCGTGGTGACACCGCTCGTGTTCGGCGCCGCGTCTTCCTCTTGCTCTGGGAGCTGTTCGTAGTGGCGCGCGACATCAAGCCCTACCTGCTGCCGAAGCCGTCGGCGATCTGGAGCGAGTTCATCGGCAACCGGAGTCAGGAGTGGCAGACGGCCAAGGTCTCCGGGCTCAACGCCCTCGTCGGCCTGCTCGTTCGGCACCGGTGCTCGGCTTGCTCGCGTCGTTCGTGGCCATCCGGTTCCGAGCGGTGGGCGAACTGCTCACGCCCGCTGGCCGTCGCCGTCAACGCCGTGCCGATCATCGTGTTGGCGTCGGTCTTCTACGCCATGTTCCGGCCACCAGCGAGATCGCCGCGGCGGCTCATGGCCACGCTCGTCGTCTTCTTCGTCGTGTTCGTCAACGTGACCCGCGGTCTCACGCAAACCTCGCCGACCCAGATCGAGCTCATGCGGTCGTACGCCGCCAGCCCGCAGGCCGTGCTGCGCAAGGTGCGGTTACCCAACGCGTTGCCATACTTCTTCACCGCGCTGCGCATCGCCGCGCCGTTGTCGGTTATTACGGCGTTCGTCGCCGAGTACTTCGGCGGGACGCAGAACGGGTTGGGCAATCGGATCACATCGTCCATCGCCAACAGTCGCAACACCACCGGCTGGGCTTACGTCGCCGTCGCGTGCGGCCTCGGCTTGCTGTCCTACCTCGGCGCGCTGATCTTGGAACGCATCGTCATGCCCTGGCGGCGCGCCAGTCGGCCTGAATCGGAACAACGTCCAACAAAGGGGGAGAGATGAGACACACAACACGGGTGAGGCTTGACGATGGTGGCGGGCGCTGCTGGCGCTCGTCGTCGCCGCCTGCGGTAGCAGCAAGAACGACACCGGCTCCGGCGCCACGACCGTGGCCGCAGCCACCGACGACCGCGGCCGCCGGTGCGACGACGACGCGGCGAGCGCTGGTGCGACGACGACAGCCGCCGCTGTCCCGCTGAAAGGTCGAAGCTTCAGCTGCAGTGGTTCATCCAGGCCCAGTTCGCCGGCTACTTCGCCGCGCATCGACCAGGGCTTCTACAAGGACGCGGGCCTCGACGTCCAGATCGTCGAGGGCGGCGTCGACATCGTGCCGCAGACAGCTCTGGCCGACGGCGCAGGTGGACTTCGCGCTCGCGTGGGTGCCCAAGGCGCTGGCGTCGCGCGAGGCGGGCGCCGACATCGTCGACATCGGCCAGGTCTTCCAGCGGTCAGGGACGCTGCAGGTGTCGTTCAAGGACAAGAACATCACGACGCCCGACCGACTTCAAGGGCAAGAAGATCGGCAACTGGGGCTTCGGCAACGAGTACGAGTTCTTCGCCGGTATCACCAAGGCCGGAGCTCGACCCGGCGAAGGACGTCACGCTCGTGCAGCAGGACTTCGACATGAACGGCACTGCTGTAGGGCGACATCGACGCCGCCGAGGCCATGACCTACAACGAGTACGCCCAGGTGCTCGAGGCCAAGAACCCGAAGACCGGCGAGCTGTACACAGCCGACCGACTTCAACGTCGTCTCGCTACGAGCGAGGTCGGCGTCGGGATGCTGCAGGACGCGATCTGGGCCGACGGCGAGAAGCTCGAGTCGCGACGCCGCCTACCAGGACCACGGCGATCGAGTTCGCTCACGGCGTCGCTCAAGGGCTGGGTGCTACTGCCGCGACAACGCCGAGGAGTGCGCCGACATCGTCGTGGCGCAAGGGCTCGAAGCTCGGCGCGAGCCACCAGCTGTGGCAGATGAACGAGATCAACAAGCTGATCTGGCCGTCGCCGAACGGCGTCGGCATTCATCGACACGGCGGCGTGGGACCAGACGGTGAAGATCGCCCAGGGCACCAAGAACCTCGAGGGCAAGACCGTGCTCACGAAGGACCCGGGCGTGGCGTACGACATGACCTACGCCACGAAAGCCGTCACCGAACTGAAGGCCGAGGGCGTCGAAATCACCGGCAGCGGCTTCAAGCCGGCAGACCATCACGCTGAAGGAGGGCGGCGCCGTCAAAATCCCCTGTTTGTGCAGAAACCCGCCTACACGGCGGGTTTCTGCACAATCACGCAGTACTGATCGGCGACGTCGAGCGCCTCGTCGATGATGGCGATGTCCGTCGCGCACCGTCGTCGGCCGAGGTCGTGCATCGGCGGCACGACGTGCATGCCGGTTGAAGTGCGTGAACGGCCACAGCCCGCGCGCTTTGCACGCCGCCGCCAGCTCGACCATCGGTGCGGCCGCCGGCGCCCGACGCGTTGTACGGCACGCAGCGGCTCGCGGGTCGCCGCGGTTGCGCACCAAGCTCGATCGCCCAGAACACGCCGAGGCCGCGCACCTCGCCGACGCGACGGGTGGTGCTCGGCCAGCTTGGCGCAGCGCCGGCCCGATCGACGTCGGTCGCCGAGTGGCGGGCGTGCTCGATGATGCCCTCCTCCTTGAAGATGTTGATGCTGGCGCACCGCGGACGCGCAGGCGAGCGGATGCCCGGAGTACGTGAGCCCGCCGGGATACGGCGCTGGTCCTGAACGTGTCGGCGATCGTTCGGCAGATGATCACGCCGCCGAGCGGGACGTACCCGGAGTTGACGCCCCTTGGCGAAGCAGATCAGGTCGGGCGTGACGTCCCAGTGGTCGACGGCGAACCACTCGCCGCAGCGGCCGAAGCCCGCCATCACCTCGTCGGCGATCATCACGATGCCGTGGCTCGTCGCACAGCTCGCGCACGCCGGCGAGGTAGCCGTCGCGGCGGAACGAGGATGCCGTTCGTGCCGACCACGGTCTCGAGCATGATCGCGGCGATCGTGTGCCGGCCCTCGACCATGATCGTGTCGGGCAGGTGCGCCGAGCGCGCTCGGCACTCCTGTGCCGTCGTCAGCGGCGTGGAACGCCGAGCGGTACGGATACGGGCCCCAGAAGTGCACGACGCCGGGCACGCCCGGCTCGCTCGGCCACGCGGCGGGGTCGCCGGTGAGCGTGATCGCGCCGTTCGGTCGCGCCGTGATAGCTGCGGTACGTCGCCAGCACCTTTGCACGCCCGGTGTGCAGGCGCGCCATGCGGATCGCGTTCTCGGTGCGCCTCGGCGCCGCCGTTCGTGAAGAAGACCATGTCGAGATCGCCCGGCGCCAGCTCGGCGATCAGCCGCGCCGCCTCGCTGCGCGCGTCGTTGGCGTGGAACGGCGCGATCGGTGCAGAGCTTGTCGGCCTGCTCCTTGATCGCCGCGACGAGCTTCGGGTGCTGATGGCCGATGTTGACGTTGACCAGCTGGCTGGCGAAGTCGAGGTAGCGGTTGCCCTGGTCGTCCCAGAACCAGCTGCCCTCGGCGCCGGCGACGACGAGTGGGTCAGTCGGCGCGCCCTGCGCCGACCAGGAGTGGAACACGTGGAGCGATCGTTCTCGTAGGTCGCAGTCATGCCGGTCAGCGTATTTGTCCGTCTGGCCGTGAACAGTCCGAAGTTCGTTACCGCACAATGGCGGCACAATGACACAGTGACAGTCACGCCGATCGATGGAAGGCCGACACGATCGCGCTGAGAGGCGCTGACGTACAGGAGGACCACGACCAGACGTCCGAAGAATCGCTCGTTCACCGAGGTGCGACCCGGTCGCCGGCGAACCAGCCGACCGCTACGAACGGGTATCCGATGGCCGCGCTCAGCGTGCGTCGCCGTCGACTCGCCCGCCGCGGCGAACAGCAGCAGGCTGACCGCACCGCTCACCGCGAAAGACCACCGAGATCGTGGAGCGGAACTCCCGGGCCGAGAGACCGCGGGCGCGGAGGCCGAGGCACTATCGGCGGGCCCGTTGGTGCCCGTGCTCGTGCTCAGGATTCCACTGGCGAATCCGCTCCTCAAGTTCACGCGCGGACCTGCGAGCGATCCGGACCCCGAGGCGATATGATGTCGCGAGCACGAAGAGCACGACGGCAGCCGATGATGAAGCGCAACGCGGAATCGCTCACGACCGTGAGCCAAGGCCGAGCGGCATGCGTAGGCCATAGCGTGATCGCCCGAGCGGCGGCCATTTCCACGTGATCGTGGTGGCGTATGGCGTATCACGACCGTGAGCGGGGAACCGATCAGGCTCGACCACTACGGCGTGAAGCCAGAAGTGCCGAGCGACAGCAACGGCACGGCCAAAGAAGGGCGAAACCGAATCCGGTGATGGCTGGTTGAAGGCGGCACCGCGGCGACAGCGACGACGAGCACCGCCGCTTCCCAGGTCATGGATCGCAGCCTTGGTCAGGCGAGCAGGAGGCCATGATCGGGGACTTTCGCGTGGCAGCCGGGCACAGCGTCGGGTGCGTGAGCGCGAACTGGCCCCATTTACGGTTCGGGTACGAGGGCACCACCCACGCCGGCGCGCATCGCTCGAGGTTGCCGCCGTCGAGTCAGCGTGCCCGGACAGTCGGCCGCACGGCGCGACGTCCTCCCGCGCCCGGCCCAGCCGTGGACCACGCACAAGCCGTGGTGGGTGCGCCAGTGGTCGTTCGGCGCCAGCGAAGCCGAAGCCGGCTCGGTCGGGCTCTCGACCCAGTACGAGAAGCCCGACGAGGTGTCGCGATCGGCGTAGCAAAGCAGATCGACGGCCGGGCGGATCGAACGGGCGCGAGATCAAGCTCCCAGTTCGACGTAGTGCACGCCGACACCCGGAGCGCCGGCACCATTGACGACAGCACGCAGCCGGCCGCCTCGGCGGCGGCGAACCGTCGGGAACCGCGTGGTCGCCGCCGTCGAGCGGCCGACCACTCGGCGGCGAGGTCGTGGTCTCGCGCCAGTGCGGCTGACAGCGGCGCGTCGGTGGCCGGGCCGAACACGTGCGGGTCGCCGTGGCCGTGGGCGGCGGAAACCGTCAGGGGTTGTCGGCCGCGAGCCGCTCGACGGCGGCCTGCTGCGCGCCCGGAGAGCGAGCCGGAGACGCTGGCTCCCGTTGATAGCCCGGCCGGCCCATACGCGGCGGTGGCGACGGCGTGGCGGAGCCGAACTGTCGGTCGACAGACCGGGCCTGCCCACACCGACAGCGCGCCGAGCTATCGAGCAGGGCGGCGAGCGCGACCGATTCTCGGTGGCCGCCGCGACGGGCGCCGGCTCGAACGGCGCAGACGGAGCCGCGATCGCGCAACGGCGACGCTAATGCGTAGATGGTCTCAGGGCGGATCGGCGGTGGGCGGCGCAGCGGCGTCGGCCGTTTCGCGGCTTGCAGTTCGATGCACAGGCGCTTGGTGATGCCGTACGTCGCCAGCGGCAGCACGATGAGCGCAATGCGGCCCATCCAGATCACCGTGTTCACCGACAGTCCGAAGCTCGTCGACAGCACGTCACCCGATGCCGAGCCCGAGCAGCACGAGGTAGAAGAACACAACGCCGACGCGCCGATCGCCGTGCGAACCGGCCGGTCGCGCGGCCGGTCGAGGAGGTGGTGCTCGACCGTGGTCCTTGTCCTGGCGCGCCTCGATGAACGGCGCGAGATAGAGGAGCGTGAAGAACACGCCGGGCAGCAGCACACCGGGGAAGAACGGGTTCGGGACCTCGTAGCCGAAGGCGCGGATCTCCAACGGCGGCATGAGGCGCAGGGCGCCGTCGAGCCAGCCCATGTACCAGTCGGGCTGCGACGCCGCGCTGACACGTCGGCCGGTGCCGGAACGGGCCGATAGATCCAGATCGGGTTGATCTGCGCGATGCCGCCGAGCAGCGCAGCAGCACCGCGGCGGTGAGGAAGAACAACGCCGTCGGCCTTGGCGCATGTACGTCGGCCACAGCCGCTCGCCGACGACGTTGTCCTCCGCGCGGCCCGGCCCGGGGAACTGGGTGTGCTTGTGGCGCACGAGGATGCCGAGGTGGACGGCGAGCAGCACGCCGATCAGCGGCCGGGACGATCAGGATGTGGATGACGAAGAGGCGGTCGAGCGATCTCGGGCCCGGGGAACTCGCCGCCGAACAGCGAGCGACGCGATCCACGTGCCGACGACCGGCATCGACGAGCACGATCGCAGTACGCGATGCGCAGGCCGGTGCCCGACAGCTGGTCGTCGAGCAGCGAGTAGCCGGCGAAGCCGTTGACCATGGCCAGGATCAGCAGCGTGACGCCGATCATCCAGTTGAGTCTCGCGGGGCCGGCGGAAGGCGCCGGTGAAGAACACGCGGCCAGGTGGGCCGACGATGGCGGCCAGGAACAGCAGCGCCGCCCAGTGGTGGATCTGGCGCATGACCAGGCCGGCGCGCACGTCGAAGCTGAGGTCGATGGCCGACTGGTAGGCCTCGACATCTCGCACGCCCCGCAGCGGCCGTAGCTGCCGTGGTAGATCGACCGTCGTCGGGCTGGGCGTCGAAGAAGAACGTGAGGTAGACGCCCGTGAGCGACGAGGACGACGAAGCAGTAGAGCGCGCAGCTCGCCGAGCATGAACGACCAGTGGTCGGGGAAGACCTTGTTCGAGCGGCTGCGGGCGACGTCGGCGCGCGCCGAGGCGACCGGTCGGCCCAGCGGACCAGCCGCGCCAGGTGAGCGGCGTCCTGGCCGGCCATCACGTGTCGCTGGTCCCAGAAGCCCGGGCCGACCGGGCCGGAGAAGTCACCGCGTGGCGATGAGGTAGCCGTCCGTCGTCGGTCGCCGAGCGGCAGCTGCGGCAGCGAGCGTGCGGCCGGGCCGAAGATCGGGCTGGCGCCGTCGAGCGACGCTCGAACGTCGACTGGTGGCACGGGCACAGCAGCAAGCCCGCACTGCGCCTGGTAGAGCCCGACCGGGCAGCCCACGTGGGTGCACAGCTTCGAGTAGGCGACGAGGTCGCCGACCGCCCAGTCCTCCCGACCCGGGCGCGGTCTGGTTCTGACCGGGCCGAGTGTGGATGAGCAGCGTCGGCGCGTCGCTCGCCGTCGTGGTGCCCTTGCGGGAAGCACGGTGATGACCCCGCCGACCGCGAGGGTGTCGCCGGCGCACCGGCTCGCCCGTCGCTCGGTCGACGAGAGCGGACGCCGTCGCGATAGCGGGTCGTCTTGAGGCCGCGCCCCGGTCGCGGACCGAGCGAACGGATCGGGGAACAGCGGCGAGCACCGAGCGGCGCCGCGACGGCCGGCGGCCAGCAGTCGGCCGAGGAAGCCCGCGCCGGGCGATCCTCCTCGTCGCCGCGCTCGAAGTTCGCGACGAACGCGGCGCTCTCCGTCCTCGGACGACGCCATCTCGCCGCGTCCTCGGCGAACGGTCCGTGCGGGCATGAAGTGCTTGGCCCAGATGCACGATGCCCGGTGCCGATGCCGCCGGTGACGACTGGCCAGCAGAATGCCCTCGAGCTGCGGTTGCCCCGCCCGGCGTCCAGTAGATGACGGCCAGGCCGAGCGGCAGCCGCGACGTGCGACGAGGAAACGCAGGTCAGCCGCCAGACGCTCGGCCGCGACCTGGGCCGCTCGCAGGCGTCGGGACTCTGTCGCTACAGGCATCGCGCGGCCGCCCCACGATCCACTTGCGGGTGATGACGATACAGACCGCCGAGCCGAACAGCAGGCCAACGAAGCCCTCGGTGACCGGACCGACCCGGCCGAGCGAGAAGCCACCGCGGTCGTCGGGTGCTTGCAGGTACTCGCACGTAGGCGAGCGACGATCGTTGGCCTGCTCGGGGCGAGATACGTCTGCTCGTCGAACACCGGCATCTGACCGGGGCCGGTGCGACATCGCTTCGCACGACCTGCGGCCGGTCGCGTCGTGGAGCGACGGCGCGTGGCGCCCGTAGCTGAGCGCGCCGCCGATGCCGGCGGCGTTGTGGCAGGACGCGCAGTTGCGTCCGGATAGAACACGCCGCCCGCTGAGGTCGGCGCCGGCGGTGTCGACGTCGACGGGTATCGGCGGTCCGGGACCGAGCGACGCGACGTACGCGACGAGCGCCTCGATCTCGTCGTCGTGTGTAGGCGCGCTGGCTTGCTGCACGGCCTGGCCGCTCGCCGGTGTCGGCCAGGGCATCCGCCCGGTCGGAGCTGGAAGTCCGGCCGACGCCGCGCCGACGCCGATGAGCGTCGGCCCTGGTCGGTGCCCTCTGCCGTCCTGGCGCCGTGGCACGGACGCAGCCGACGAGGAACGAGCTGCGCGACCGCTGGGCGCGACCAGTCGTCCGGATCCCGTCGGCGCTCGAGCCGCCGAGCGGGCGTACTCGACGGCGAGGAATCAGCGCGCGCCGTCGACGACGATCGACCGCGAGCCAGGCGCGCCACGACGCCGCTCTCGCCTCATCGCGACGACGAAGATGGTGATGAACACGCCGACCCAGACCGACGTCGACGAAGTGCCAGTAGTAGCGCTCGATCGTGAACGTCGGCCCGAGCGGGACCTTGGGTCGGCGACCGCTCACGCACGACGGCGGCCGACGACCATGAGCACGAGCCCGACCGAGCACGTGCAGGCCGTGGAAGCCGGTGAGGAGGTAGTAGATCGAGCCGTAGGCGTGGTCTCGGATCGAAGTCAGTCGCTGGCCCACTCCGAAGCCGAGGTTGCACGAGGAAGACGGTCGCCGAGGACGGAACGTGCGCGTGCCAAGCCAGCGCAGCGCGCCGGCGCGGTCGCCGCGCTCGGCCGCCCGCACCGCGAAGTGCATCGTGAGGCTGCGACGACAACAGCACGACGGTCGCGAGCACAGCGCGTGCAGGTGTCGAGGCTCGACGCCGGCGCGGCGGCCAGACCTGTCTCGACGAGCGCAGCGTGTAGTAGGCGGCGAACAAGCCGCCGAAGAACATCAGCTCGGAGGCCAGCCACACGACGACGCCGACGGCCAGCGGCGAAACGCGCCGACGACGACGTGCGGCGAGCTCGTGGCCGTTGCCGGCACGACGGTCACCGGTTACCTCACCTTTCACGCCGGCTCGTCCGACGCGGACGCACGGGCCGACTGACGTGGCCTGCGGTGCCGGAGCCGACACTGCGAAACCTCGCATGGTCCCTCGCCGGTCGATCCGGCCACCGCCGCTCATCCTGGTCACCTGGCGGGCTTCCTGTACTCTGCGAGGCGTCCAAAGCGCCGGCGACGACGAGGCCACCGCTGGCACGCAGGGCGGACGATCCCGTTCGTGGCCGGTCTCGCGCGGTGCGTCGCAGTGGCGACGCAGGCCGGCCTGGCGCGCCACGACACCAGCTATTCTCGCTGCACGTCGTGCAGCACATCCTGCTCGCCATGGTGGCTCCGGTGTTCCTCGTGCTCGGCGCGCCAGTGACGCTGGCACTGCAGGCCGGCGAGCGCGCCGCATCGCCGAGGGCCGCCGGCGCCGGGCCCTCCGGTCACCCGGCCGGGCGTCGTCCACCACTCCACCCGCTCACTCGCCTGGTGCGCGCTTCGGCGGCAGCGCTGTTCGTCGTGTACTTCACGGCGCATCTACGCGCTCTCCAGCGCTGCGCACCTCGGTGCACGCAGGCGGTACGCACGCGCACTGGTCGTGTCGGGCTTGAACCCTTCGTTCGCCGTGGTCGGTCGTCGGCGCTGGACGCCCATCGAGCGCGGCTCCCTGCCACCCCGCCCGGCTGCCGCTCGTGCGCGCTGACGGTGCCGGTGCACGCCAGTGCTGGGCCTGGCCCTGCTCACGGCCACGCGAACCGATCGGTGATCGCCGCACGACGCACCTGGCACTCGGCCGTCGTGACGGCTACGGCGATCAGCTGTTGGGCGACCAACGACTCGGAGCCGGTCGGCATCGTGGGCCGCCGGCGCGTCTACGGGCTCGTCGCGGCTCGCCGTCAGTGGTGACGCAGTGGATGCGCCAGTGCCGAGCGCGAGGCGCCCGGCGCCTCGACCGCCGGCTCGACGAGGCCGCTGGCGGTATGGCCACCATGGCGCTGCGCATCGTCGCGGTCGCCGGGCCTGAAGCACCTGCGGAGGCTGCCCGTGCGGGTGTGGCGGTGCTGGTCCTGGCCGGCTGTTATGACCTCGTTCATGCCCGACGCGGTGACGGAGCAAGGGCGCGAGGACCACGCCAACCTGTGGCAGCGCCTTCCTGTGGGTGGCGATCGCCGGCGATTCGCGCCGTGTCATCGTCTACGTGCCTGGATCGCGTTCGTGGTCGTCCGCTACCGACGGCGGCGCCGCCGACGACGACGGCTCGGCGCCGCGCCAGCAGCCGGGCCAGATCACGCAGCCTTGAAGTTGCCTGTGCACCGCGGTGCCGCTCGTGATCGTCGGCGATCCTGCCCGGTCCGCGCACCCGCCTCCCGGCCGCGACGACGTGACCTCGGCTCTCGGCCCGATCCCGACCTCGCCGTCGACGTGCGTGGGCTTTCCAGTGGCAGTGGCAGTTCCGCTACCCGACGGCGCGTCGAGGTCGTGTCCGGCACGCCGGGCCGCCCGCCGGCGCTCGTGCTGCCCGTCGGGCCGGACCGTGCGGCTGCAGCTCGTCGCCGACGACGTCATCCACTCGTTCTGGGTGCCGCAGCTTCCTCGAGAAGCGCGATCTGATCCCCGGGCGTCGAGAACGAGATCGACGTCCGCCCTTATCGAGGCCCGGCGAGTGGTCGCCGGCGTGTGCTCGGAGTCTCTGCGGCCCTCGACCACTGGACCGCATGAACGTTCCGCCGCGTCTGCCGTGCCCGCCCGAGGAAGCTTCTGGACGCCTGGTCCGTGGCGAAGTGCGGGTCGAGGCGTGACGCTGCGTCGAGGAGCGGCCTGCCGGACAGGAGGTGCCCGAGCCGGCTCGACCTGGCGGCGGGCGATCGGGCTTCCGCGTGGGCTTCTGCACCTCGAACCGACCACAAGCGCATCGGTCGTCGTCACATGGTGACGGCGTTCGGCTTCTTCATCATCGGCGGTGCCATGGCCGAGCTGATCCGCGCCCAGCTGGTCCAGCGCCCGACCCGGCACCATCGTGGGTCACAATGCCTACAACCAAGCTGTTCACGATGCACGGCACGATCATGCTGCTGCTGTTCCGTCGGCCCGTTCGCCATCGGGTCTGGCCAACTACCTCGTGCCCGCTGCAGATCGGCGCGCGACATGGCGCTTCCCGGCTCAACGCGCTCGGCTACTGGCTATTCACGCTGTTCGCGGGCATCGTGATGCTGGGCGGCTTCGCTCACCGCCGACGGCGCGGCTGTAGTTCGGGTGGTACGGGCTACTCGCCGCTGTCCGAGCGGCGTGCGCTCGCCCGGCGTGGGCGGCGACCTGTGGATCGTGGGCATCGCTGCTCGGCGCCGTCGGGCGTGCTCACCACGGGCGTCAACGTGGTCGCCACCGTCATCTGCATGCGGGCGCCGGGCATGACAGCAATACGTAACTGAACGAAGTACGTAT
>ERZ1370068.3864-contig-2961_pt1 | contig 34681 bp, 50 predicted proteins | sample MGYA00561227_ERZ1370068 | MGnify/ENA primary metagenome ERZ1370068 (study PRJEB38410, sample SAMEA6850437) | metagenome | study: Metagenomic assessment of the ecological functions of the soil: analysis of the soil microbiota associated with the...
GAAGTTACGTATTGCTGATGAGTTTCAGGCGGTCGCCGGTTCAAGATCTGATGCCGGCGACGCTGCGTTGTGTCCGCGCCGGCGTCACGACCGGCGAGTGGGCGGGTGCTGCGGCATGTCTTCGGCGAATACCGCACCGACCGGGTTGTCCGGGGTGCCGGATCGCCGATGGACGCGGCCACACCGCCACGAGCGGGCTCTCATTCGGCGATGTGCGCGAACGGGTCCGCGCCACCGCGGCCGAGACTGGCACCGCGCGCCTACGTCTGCTCGGGTCGGGCAAGCCAGGCCTGACGGCCACTCCAACGGGGCGGAGCAGATAGCGGTACGGGCGCGCGACGCCGATTCGAGGTCATCTATCAGGCATCCGCTCCACCGATGAGATCGTGGCGGCAGCCGTGGAAGAGGGCGTCGACCTGGTCGGCCTGTCGGTGCCCGGGCTCACCGTGCGGTCGCCGATGTCCTCAGTGGACTAACGGCGGCCGGCGCGGGAGATATCCCGGTCGTCGTCGGCGGCATCATCCCGGCCGACGATGAACAGACGCTGCTCAAACAGGCGTCGCCCGCGTCTTCACGCCTGGGCGGACTTCGAGATGACCCGGGTCATCGACGAGCTGGTCTCCGTCGTCCGCGAGGCGAACGGCCTTAGGCACCCAGGGAGCGTTGACAGCCGTACCGGCTGAAGTCCCTTTTGCACCAATCCATCGAGGATGTCGCGCGCCTCATCCGTGAAGCGCGCGTTGTCCTCGGTGATGTGCAGCACGATGATCGACCCGGCTTCACCCGGCCTAGACCGCCTGCACGATTGGCTCGCCGAGGTCGCTCCTGGGTCCTCGCCCGCTCACGACGTCGCCCTGATCACCGTGATGTGCGGGCGCGATCGCGGCCAGGGCGCCGGCGTTGTAGCACAGGCCCGGAAACCGGAAGTGGTCGTCTGATGCCCTCCGTACGGGCGGATGGTGTCGAACGTCCGCGTGATCTCGCTGGCCATCTCGGCCTGGGAACCTGGTGCCAGCGTGTAGCAGCTCGGGGTGTACGCCCGGTGCGACCACGTGTGGTTCGCGATGTCGAAGTCCGGGTCTGAGGCGATCCGGCGCATGACATCCGGGTACTCGCTCAACCCACATCCCGGTGATGAAGGTCGCCGGGATGTGCCATGAAACCAACATGGTGATGATCGCGCGGTTGGCGTAGGAGACCCCTCAGGTCGCGAGCCGGGCGGCCATGGCGGTCGTCATGTCGGCGTCGAACGTCAGCGCGACTGAGCTACCGGTACGCGGGCCGCTGTTCACTACGGGCGGGGATCGAGCAGCGTGAAACCCGGGTGGGACCGTCGATGGCTCGGGTGTCGGCGACGGCGTCGATGATGCGGTCGAGGCGGCCGGGGAATCTGTGCGGTCGGCGTGATCGAGGCTGGTGTCGCGGCGCAGCCTCGCCAGGGTGAGGCTGGCAATGGCTACCGCGGGCAGCACGAAGCGGCGTCGGGGGGGTCCGCACAGCTTCAGCACAGTACGGGTCCGTGCCCGGTCCCGCTGTCCTCATCGCCCTGCTCACCGGTCAGATATCCGAGAAACCGACCTGACCGGTGAGCGAACGAGCTCAAGGGCGCGCTTGACGCCAACATCTGCTCGTTCTGGCGCCTGCTCGGCCTGCTTGCGGCGTCGGCGCGCTTGCGTGCAGGAGGTAGAAGACCCACCCCAGGAACAGCAGGAAGAAGATGATCAAGAACGGAAGATAATCGCGACGAAGGACATCGTGACGCTGAAGAAGTCCTCCGCGGTGCTCGCCACGGGAAGCGCCCAGCCCGGCCGTCGACGCGTTGATGACGTAGCGGGCGGCTGCCTTCATGCTGTGCACCACGAACGAGATCACTATCCCGCCACGATCGGCACCCACTGATTGCTGCTGAAGAAGGTACCCGGATCGCTGACGGTGACCGTCTGCGAGCTCGACGCGGCGTCGAACGCGAGGCCGCCGGCGGCGGCCGCACCACGGTCTGGACCATGTCGTTGAGGTGGTCCACGACGGGGATCTTGTCGGCGACGAACTCGATCGCGAGGAGCGCGGTCAGGGGATCGCGAGGACCCAGCCGTTCTCCAGCCACCGAAAGCGACTGGGCAGTTCCATCAGGTCGGTGACCGACCGAGAAGGCCGAGCATCAGGAGGGGGATATACGCGTTGAGCCCGGCGGAGGTTGCCAGCCCGATCCCCATGAGCACTTCAGGCACCATCTCAAGCACGTAGACCAGCACGGCACCGCCGCGCCACTACCTCTCTGGCTCAGGCCGTCCGCCGGCGGAATAGGTAGGCCGACAGCGCGACGGAGGCGACAGCGGATCCCCGCGCACCACGCGAGCGCCTGCCACGCGTGGGCGCTGACCGGCAGGTCGAGCAGCAGCCCGCGCACGCTCTCCACCACCTGGCGTGATCGGCTGGTGGTTGGCCACTCCCGCAGCCACGACGGCATCGTGGCGATGGGCACGAAGGCGCTGCTGAGGTACGGCAGGAAGCTCATGAAGAACGTGAGAGCCGAAGCGGCGGCCTCCGGGTTGCGGGCCAGCGGCCCCATCGCGGCGGCCAGCCACGAGATGGGCGTGCCATGAAGACGGGCAGCATTCCGGCCGTGGCGAGCCATTCGAGCGGGCGCCGGCCGATGGGCCGGAATCCCGATCAGCGGCGCGAGCTTCCGATCACCATGACCGTGGAGATGGCGTTTCGGACCACGCTCGCACGCGACGATGGCCGGTCAGTAATCGCGCCGGCGCTGACGTCCATGGACCGGAACCGGTCGATGATGCCGTTGCGCATGTCCTGGCTGACGCTGACCCGCGGTCTGCGCGCGGACGCGAGGCCGACGCAGAGCAGGATGACTCCCGGCACGACGTGCGTGACGTAACGCGCCGCCGACGTTCATCGCCCCGCCAGAACAAGGGGCGAGGAACATCCAGCATGAGCATGACCGGGCAGGACGAACGACATGATCGTCGCGCGTCGATCGTGCGGCGGGACAGGCGTACGCACCGGGCGACCATGGTGAGGCTGTCCCGGACCACGGAGGCGGGCCGGACGACGGCCGGACGGGCAAGGGCGAGATCAGACACCCGCGGTCTCACTTCTCCAGTGCGAGAGTGGCTTCGGTGGCTTCGGTGACGACGGTCGCCGAATGGCCGGTCAGGGCCAGGAAGACGTCGGCGTCGAGGGTGGCGCTGTGCACCTCGAACGAGGCGACTCGCGGTGCGGCCGGGATCGGCCGGATCGAAGCAGGCCGCGGAGGTTGCCCGAAGCGGTGCCATCGGTGGCGACGCCGAGGAGCAGTCGCGACCGGTCACCCGTGGGACGATCCGGCCGCCGACGCGCGCCGCGAGCTCCGCGAAGGCCTCGGCGTCGGTGGCGGTCAGGATCCAGGCGCTGCAGGGGCGTACTGCCGCAGCGGGCTGTACGGCTGAGCCATCCGCGACAGGGCGCGGCACCGCGTCCAGGACCACGATCCGGTCGGCCCAGCCGGTCGGCCTCGTCCAGGTGTGCTGGGTGCGAGGAAGACGGTCACCCATGCTCGGCGAGTCCGGCGTGATGACGTCCCACATGGACAGTCGGCTACGCGGGTCGAGGCCGGTTTGGTCGACGCTGGCATCCAGGAAGATCGCCGAGCCGGGCTCGGACGAGGCTGGGACAGCCCGGTCAGGCTTCGGCGCCGCAAAGGCCGCCCGAGTAGGTGTCGAACCCGGCGGTGGCCTGGCATCTGTGAGCTCGAACCTGGTCCAGTCAGATTCACCGGCTCGCCGGGTCGCGGCGGCGGCCGAGGCCGGCGCGAGGGTGGCCATCATGCGCAGGTTCTGCTCGCCGGTCTGCAACTCGTCGACCGCCGCGTGCTGGCCGGTGAGGCTGATGCTGCGGCGCACCCGGCTCCGCTGCCGGGGAGGATCGTCGAAGACCGGCGACCGTGGCTGAATGCCCGCGTCGGCTCCTGACCAATGTGGACAAGAGATCTTCAACCATCGTCGTCTTGCCACGGCCCCGTTCGGACCGAGCAGCGCAGACACGCTGCCCGCGTCGACGTGAAGATCCACGCCGTCGAGGGCGCGGACACCTCGGTAAGGATCTTCACGAGCCGGTCGCCCGGACCGCCAGTCGATCGGCCATCAACGCCCCCCTCTGCGTACCGCGTGTCTCGTACGCCGTACACCGTAGCGCGAGCGGCCTGTACGGTGGCAGGAATTCGCACCAGTACACCGCAGGGGTGTACTGAGTACGGAGGAGGGGACTGATGGACGCGCCGTACCTGCGCATCGTCGACGAGATCCGGGGCCGGATCGCTTCGGGGGTCTGGCCGGGCGACCGCGTGCCGTCCGCGCGGCAGATCACCCAGGAGTGGGCGTGGCGATCGCGACCGCCACGAAGGCGCTCGCCGCGCTCCAGGCCGAAGGGGTGGTCCGCCGTCGTGGGGTCGGCACAGTCGTGATCGTGCCGGGCCGGCCGCGACGGTGGATAGTCCACTGAGGATGCTCCACTGGTCGCCTCGAGCCGCCCGCGACTCCGAGGCACGAGCTGACCAAGGACCGCATCGTCCGTACCGCCATCGCCATCGCCGACGCGGAGGGGATGCCGGCGGTGACAATCGCGCCGGCTGGCGACCGAGCTCGACGTGGCGGTCATGTCGCTGTACCGGCACGTGCCGGGCAAGGGACGATCTGGTCTTCCTGATGGCGGATTCGATCTTCGGTGAGGCAGCGTTGCCGGATCCGCCTCCGCCGAGGGGTGGCGGCCCCAAAATCGAGCCGTCGCGAGGCTGCTGCAGTGGGCCTCGCCCGGCGCCATCCATGGATGCCGACGGTGATGTCATTGACCCGGCCGATGATGGTGCCCAGCGGCATGGCGCACACCGACTGGACCATGCGGGTGTACCGCGAGATCGGCTTCGACCTGCCCACCTCGTTGGTACCTCGCGGTCGCGCTCTCCGGGTTCCTCATGGGCATCGGCGCGAGCCTGCAGATGGAGGCGGACGCACAGCGGGGAGACCGGCCTCACGAGCGACGAGTGGATGCAGACCCAGGAGGAGGAGTTCAATCGGGCGACCGCGACCGGGCGGTTCCCGATGATCGAAGCCTTAGCCGAGATCCCCGACTTCGACCTTCGCCTGGATGACCTGTTCGAGGTGGCCTTCGGTTGCTGCTCGACGGCGTCGCGGCGTTGATCGAGGCCCGCGAAGACTAGTTCGCGGTTGCCGCGATCGGATCCTGGACCGCCGCCTCACGCGGGAGGAGGATCGGCCCGTGGACACCAACATGAGCGGCAAGCTCGTCGTCGTCACCGGGGCAACTGGCGGCATCGGCAAGGAGATCGCCCGGGAGTCGTCCGTCTCGGTGGCAATGTGGTCGTCGCTGCTCGAGACCCGAGCCGTTGTGAGGCCACCCGCAAAGCGAACTCGCCGCCGAGAAGGGCGGCGGTGAGATCACCTCGTTACCGGTCGATATGGCCGAGCAGGCCAGCGTCCAGGCATTCGCGGCCGCCTTCGCCGAGCGTCACCCCGCACTCGACGTCCTGGTCAATAACGCCGGCGCCTGGTTCACCGGCCGGCGGGAGAGTCCGGATGGTTACGAGCTGACGTTCGCCACCAACGTGTTGGGGCCACACCTGCTGACCGAGTTGCTGCTCGACCGCATGGGCGCCGCGCCACGGGCGCGGGTGGTCAACTTGATCTCGACGATCAGCGGGAGCTATGACCCCACCGACCTGCAGTACTCCCGCCGCCCGTACGACGGCTACAAGGCGTACGGCCAATCGAAGCAGGCTCTGACGATGCTCACCATCGGGCTCGCCCGCCGGATGTGCCGACTCCGGGGTGACCGCGAACGCTGTCGAGCCCGGCTTTGTGCGAACGGGATTCAACGCCAACGCGACCGGGCCTCAAGCCGTAACGATCAAGTTCTTCGCCCGGCTGATGGGCGTGTCGCCGGCCAAGGGCGCCGACGGCCCGTTGTGGGTGGCCACGTCGCCGGAGCTTGATGGTGTCACCGGCAAGCGGTTCGCCGGTCGCAAGGAGAAGCCGATGCTCTTCGGCGATTCGGAACCCATCGCCGAGCTCGACGCGAATTATGCGCCGAACTCGAGACGTGCGGCGGCCTAGGAGTTTGCGGCCGGCGATCGTGGTGGTCGTAGGGTGGGCGGGTGCGTCTCGTCGTTGCCCGCTGCTCGGTCGACTACGTCGGCCGGCTCACCGCCCACCTGCCGGCCGCGGTGCGCCTGCTCATGGTGAAGGCGGATGGATCTGTGTCGATCCATGCCGACGACCGCGCGTACAAGCCGCTCAACTGGATGAGCCCGCCGTGCCGGATCGAGGAGGCGCCCGGAGTCTGGCGCGTGGTCAACAAGGCCGGGGAGGAACTGCGGATCACGCTCGACGAGATCTTCCACGACAGCTCGCACGACGCTCGGCGTGGATCCGGGACTGGTGAAGGACGGCGTGGAGGCCCATCTGCAGGTGCTGCTGCGCCGCCTCGCCGCGCGTGCTGGGCGAGGGCTTCACGCTCGTCAGGCGGGAGTACGCCACCGCAATCGGGCCCGTGGACCTGCTCTGCCGGGATGCGTCGGGCGCCGACGGTGGCGGTGGAGGTGAAACGGCGTGGCGAGATCGATGGCGTGGAACAGCTGACCCGCTACCTCGAGCTGTTGGGGCGGGATCCGTTGCTGGCCCCGGTCTCCGGCATCCTCGCCGCCCAGGAAATCAAGCCACAGGCGCGCGTGCTCGCCCGGGATCGCGGCATCCGGTGCGTCGTGCTCGACTACAACGCCTTGCGCGGGATCGAACGCGACGATCTGCGGCTCTTCTAGGTCCAGCGCTGTCCGACCAGCGTCCACCAGCGTCCACTCGAGTAAGCCACAGCGTCGATCATGGCCGGAGCCATGATCAGCCCGAAATGTCCACTTTCAGATCATGATCTGTGGGGATCCATGGTGCGGAGCAACTGGGACGGCGGGAGGCGGCGCCGGACGGTCAGCGGTTCATGATGCGCGAGAGCCCGCTCCAGGATCTTGACGTGGCCGCGCGCTTGCGGTCTGTAGGTCATGGTCGGAACGGCCGAGCGCATGCGGCGACGGGTGATCGCCTTCGGACGGGACATCTCGCGGAGCCCGTCGTCGCCGTGGATGCGGCCGAAGCCGGAGTCGCCGACACCGCCGAACGGCAGCGACGGGAAGCCGGCGAAGGTGAGCGTGCTGTTCACCGAGACCATGCCGGATCGCATCGCGCCGTGCCAGCGCCATCGCGCGCGGGCCTTGCCGAAGACCGAGCCGCCGCAGGCCGTACCCGGCTGGCGTTGGTCAGCTCGACGCCCTCGTCGGCACTGTCCACTTTGGTCACTGTCAGCGTCTGGGCCGAACGTCTCCTCCCTGGATGGCGGCCGCGTCCTCCGGCACGTCGACCAGCACAGTCGGGCAGGACAAGCGGCGGCTGTACGGCCTCGGGGCCGCCGAGGACGGCCCGCCCACCGCGAGCGATCGCGTCCTCGATGTGGCGGCGGATCACGTTGAGCTGGCTCGGCATCGTGATCGGGTCCGATGTCGGCGGTCGGACCCGTACCCACGGTCAGGTTCTTCGCCTTGCTCGACCACCTTGCCGACAAACGCGTCGTAGACCGGCGCGGCCACATAGACCCGTTCGATCCCGATGCAGGTCTGGCCGGCGTTGGTCATGCCGCCCCAGACGGCGCGCGTCGGCCGCGGCGTCGATGTCGGCGTCGGTGTCGACGATCATGGCGTCCTTGCCGCCACCCTCGATGAGCACCGGCGTCAGCGTCTCCGCGCACGCGGCCGCATGATCTTAGCGCGCCGTGCCGGGAGAGCCGGTGAAGGCCACCTTGTCCACACCGGAGCGGACCAGGTGGGCACCGGTCTCGCCGGGCCGTAGCACGATCTGCAGCACCGGGTGCTCGGGCACGATCTCGTGGAACAGGTCCACGTACCACTGGCCCACCGCTGGGCGTGTACTCGCTCGGCTTGAACACGACCGTGTTGCCCGGCCGCGAGCGCGTAGGCGATCGAGCCCATCGGGGTGTTGATCGGATAGTTCCACGGACCGATGACTCCGATGACGCCGATACGGCTGGTACTCAGGCCGCGCGCTGAACTCGGCCAACAGGAGGCTGCCCTTCACCCTGCGGGACCGGAGTACCCGCTTGGCGTTCTTGGCCGACCAGGTGACGTGGCGAGTGCCGGGCCCGAGCTCGATCAGCGAATCGGCGCGGGGCTTGCCGCCCTCGGCGTGCATGATGTCGATCAGTTCGTTCATTCGCTTGGCGATCAGTGCACCCCAGCGCAGCAGCCGTTGCCGGCGGCCGTCGAAGCCAGGCCCTTGCCAATAGCCCGACGCGGCCCGGGCGCGAGCCACTGCCGCGGCGACCGCCTCGGCGCATCGGCGACCGGGAACCGGCCGACCTCGCTCGCCGGTGGCTGGGGCTGGTCGGAGATGAGCTTGACCGTCAACGACCAGCGGTACGCCGGGTGCCGCCGCCGACGCAGTCAGACGCCGGCGTTTGAGAAGGTGCGTGAATGGTCATCGGAGCTCCCTGGGACGGTATTGAGGCGAGTCTCAGTCCGCAAGCTACTCGCTGGGTTAAGGTCCTGCAAGCAGCCAGACGACCGCGTGTGACAACGTCACCGGCAATCTTGCTGCTACGAGGCAGACATGGCAGACTCGCGCACGGCAGATCGCTAATCGCCCGTTCAGGTAAGGATGCATCGATGGCGCGCGAGATCAACAAAGTCGGCGTGGTGGGCCTGGGCACCATGGGCGCGGGCATCGTCGAGGTGCTCGCCCGTAAGCGGCATCGATGTCGTCGCGGTCGAGATCGACGACGTGGCGGTGGAGCGCGGCCGCAGCCACGATCACCGGCTCGACCGATCGGGCGGTGGCGAAGGGCAAGCTCAGCCGTCGAGGACCGCGACGCGCTGCTCGGCCGGATAACGTTCGCCGTCGGCCTCGATGCACTGCGGCGATGTCGACCTGGCCATCGAGGCGGTGCCGGAGCACCTCGAGCTCAAGCAGGCGATCTTCGCCGAGCTCGACCGGATCTGCCCGCCGCGAAGCGATTCTCGTCACCAACACGTCTCGCGTTGTCGGTCACCGAGATCTCGGTCGCCACGCACCGACTCAACCGGGTCGTCGGCATGCACTTCTTCAACCCGGCACCGATCATGCCGCTGATCGAGGTCGTCAAGCACCGTGGTCACCGCGCCTGACGTGACCGAGTCGATCGAGGCGCTTGTGCGCCCGCATCGGCAAGGTGGACGTCACCATCACCGACCGGGCCGGGTTCATCGCCAACGCGCTGCTGTTCGGCTACCTCAACCACGCGGTGTCCATGTACGAGGGCGACTACGTCTCGCGCGAGGACGTCGACGCCGCGATGAAGCTGGGCTGCGGCCTGCCCATGGGCCCGCTGGCGCTGATGGACCTGATCGGGCTCGACACCGCGTACGAGATCCTGGACACCGATGTACCGCCGCGGCGGCCGCGACCGCCGGCACGCCGCCGGTACCGCTGATCAAGCAGATGGTCACCGCGGGCCTGCTGGGCCGAAAGAGCGGCAAGGGCTTCTACACCTACGCAGTCGCCGGGCTCGCCGGTGGTGGTGCCGGACGAGCTGACCCCGGTCCACTGTCGGACGACGCCGGACGCTGCACGGCGCGCTGCCGGTCACCAAGGTCGGCGTGATCGGCTCGGGCACGATGGCCAGCCGGCATCGTCGGAGGTCTTCGCCATGGCCGGGTACGAGGTGCATCTCGGTGACCCGGGGTGCGGAGAAGTCGGCCAAGCTGCGCCGAGGGCATCAAGACCTCGCTCAACAAGGCCGTCGGTCGCGGGGCGGCTCGTCCGAGGCGGACGCGTGACGCCGCGCTGGCCAGGATCGACCTGGTCGGCCTCGGTCGACGATCTGTCCGATGTGGACCTCGTGGTCGAGGCGGTGGTCGAGGAACTCAGCGTCAAGAAGGCGCTCTTCGCCTCGCTCGACGAGATCTGCAAGCCGGGCGCCATCCTGGCCACGACCACGTCGAGCCTGCCGGTGGTCGAGTGCGCGATGGCAACCAGCCGTCCGGCCGACGTGGTCGGTCTGCACTTCTTCAACCCGGCGCCCGGCGATGCAGCTGGTCGAGGTGGTGCAGACGATCCGCACCGCGCCCGAGGTCGTCGCGACCGCGCGGGCCGTCTGCACGACGCTCGGCAAGACCGCCGGTGGTCTGCGCCGACCGGTCCGGCTTCGTGGTCAACGCGCTGCTCTTCCCGTACCTCAACGACGCGGTCCGGATGCTCGAGGCGTCCTACGCCAGCCGCCGACGACATCGACAACGCGATGAAGCAGGGCTGTGGCTACCCGATGGGTCCGTTCGAGCTGCTCGACGTGGTCGGTCTCGACGTGTCGCTGGCGATCCAGCGGGAGCTCTACCTCGAGTTCCGGGAGCCCGGCTTCTCGCCCGCCCCGCTGCTCGAGCACCTGGTGACCGCTGGCTACCTCGGACGCAAGGTCGCTCGCGGCTTCCGCGACTACTCAAGAAGTGATCTTGGCACGGGTACGATCGAGGGTGCCGCGCAAGAACAACCGGCGTGACCTCGAGATCAGGCTGGACGAGGAGAGGCACGGCGCGGGCGTCGAGCGCGTCGTCACGTCGCCGCGACGACGCGTGGTCCGTGCGGCTTATCACCGTCGCGGGCGCGGTCAATGACATACCGCTGTCCCGGATGTGACCACGAGATCGCGCTGGGGGTCGCGCACGTCGTAGCGTGGCCGGCCGACGAGCGGGGCGATCTCGCCGATCGGCGGCACTGGCACACGAGCTGTTGGAATGCCCGCGATCGCCGGCGGCCATACCGGTAGCGCCGAGGGCGGCCAGCTCCGGAGAGAATGTGATCGTGGCTGACATCCGGGCGAACTCGGTCCTGCCGGCGAACCGCTCCGAGATTGAGACTGCAGACCGCCGATGGGCTGACCCTGGTCGGCGAACTGGCGCTGCCGATTGACCAGCCGCCGGTGGCGACGTTGATCTGATCTGCATCCGTTGCCGACCCACGGCGGCATGATGGACAGCCACATCATGCGTAAGGCGGCCTGGCGTCTGCCGGCCCTGGCCGGGCTGGCCGTGCTGCGGTTCAACTCCCGGGGCACGTCGAGCGTGCACGGCACCAGGCGAAGGGCAGTTCGATCAGGGCGTGCGGGTGAACGCTTCGACGTAGTCGCCGCCGATCGAGCTACGCGCGGAGTTCAGCTCGCTACCGGCGTTGTGCCGCTCCTCGGCTGGTCCTTCGGCACCGACCCGGCGTTGCGGTACGGGTGCGACCCCGGCGTCGCCGGCGCCATCCTGCTCTCCCCGCCGCTTCGCGCGGCCACTACCCGGACGACCCTCAAGGTCTGGGCGGACTCGGGAAAGCCGGTCACGGCGCTGATACCTGAGTTCGACGATTACCTGCGCCCGACGAGGCCCGCCAACGTTTCGCGCCGCTGACCCGGGCGAGGTCATGCGCGCGTGCCAGGCCCGGCACCTGTGGGTGGGGTACTGCGGAGACCGGTGCTCGATGAGGTGGTACGGCGGGTCGCTCCCGGCGTATCCGTGCCATTGCCGACGACGTGGGATGGGCCGATGTCCTCCGGCGACCCGAGCTCCTATGCCGACCGCACGTGGCCGCGTTCGACGGATGACACCGCAAGAATGATTCCCGGCGGATGTCGTGGATGGCGGACGCCGCGCCAACCGTGCGCGCCTGCAGCGCCGGGATACCGGTAACGGCGTCTACTGGCACGTGACGAGGGGTGTCGATGGTCGGTGCGCAACCGCTGGTCTCGGTCGGGCTGCCCGTGCGCAACGGGGAATCGAACAGTGGCGATGTCGTCGCGATCGGTGCTCGGCCAGCGCGCACGGCAACCTCGAGCTGGTGATCTCGTGACAATGCCTCGACACGACCGAGACTGGAGTCGGTGTGCCGGGAACTGGCTGGCAGCCGACGATCGCATTGTGTCACCACCGGCACCGGGAAAACGTCGGACTGCTCAACAACTTCATCGCCACCATCCAGGCGGCCCGGGGCGCCTATTTCCGGTGGATCAGCGACTCAGACGCGCTCGAGCCCGGACCACGCCGACCGGTGCTGGCCGCGTTCGATGCCGATCCCGGGTGGTGCTCGTGACCACCGGAATCGGCCTACGTCACCGGGGATGGTCAGATGCGATCCGAGGCCTACACCGGTGCCGGCCTCGGTTCCGGACGATCCGGCCGACCGGGTCGTGGAAATGCTGCGGATGTTGAACGCCAGCTACCTGCAGCTCGACCCGCTCTACGCCATGATGCGCCGCGACAGCGTCATCCAGATCCCGCGGCGCAACATGCTACGCGAGGATCAGATCTTCGCGGTGAGCTTAGCCCTCGCCGGACCGTGGGCGCACCTGCCACAGGTGCTGGCCCGGCGCACCTGGACCACCGGGCCGACCACGTGCCCAGGCCCGGATGCTCGGCGTAGCGAGCTGGCAGTCGAGGATGTGCCACCACGCTGCAGTTGAGCGAGACCGCTGACGGGTCGTTCGGGAAGCCGACCTCACCACTGAGCAGCGCGCGCGGGCCCGCTCGCCGTCCACCGGATGTATCTCGTGTCGCCAGCGGCGACGATCCGGCACCGCAGTCGCAAGCTGCTCCGGCTCGGCCGCTGAGGATCACCGCCCGCGCACGGCGCTGGATCCGGCCGACGATCAGCTCGTAACGAGCGGTCATCGCGGCCCGCTCCGGCCAGGTGCGGTGCCGGGTAAACGGGATCTCGAACAGGGCCGCGGAATCCACGCGCCGCCGCCAATGACAGGGGCACCGCGATCAGCAGCGTGAGGGCGAAGCGAGGAAGGCCGGCGGCGACGGTCGGCGCGACAATCTTCAGCGCCACCAGGACCACGTATCGGCGCGTGGATCAGATAAAGGCTGTAGGAGAAGGACCCCAGGCTCCGAAGCGCTCGCGGTGTCGAGCAGCCGGGACGAGACCAGAGCCGGCCGGCGCGTGTCAACGCGCGGCGAGCAACGCGCACACCGCGGGAGCGAGGGCCATGTCGACCCAGAAGTAGTGCGCCACGGTCCAAGGCGCCCCCGCTACGCCGATGAGCACGAGCACGAGCGCGGCGGCGGCGCCGGCGATCCACTGCCAGGGCAGGGCCCGGATCCGATCCGCTCGCCCGCAGGATGCCGGCGGCGGCAGTCCCCGGCGAAGAGGCACCGCGAACTGTGGCGTGAACCGCATCAGCTTGTCCACAACAGACACTGAGGGCCGAGTACGCCGATGGCAACGACCACGATGGTGACGCCGGCGAGCATGGCGGCCGCGCTGGCGCGGCGTAGAACCAGCAGCAACAGCGGAAAGACGAAGTAGAGAGCTGAGCCTCGATCGCGATCGACCAGAACGCACCATCTTCGGCGAGTTCGAGCCGAACACGTCCTGGAGCAGGAGGCCGTGGATGACGACGGATTTTGCATTCGGCGTGCCGGCACCTGGTTGGGGGACGACCGTCACGCGATGATCAGGCTGAAGGTGAGCGCGGCCCAATAAGGAGGCAGGATCCGCCACGCCCGCCGGTGCGCGAACCGGGCTTTGCTGCCCTAGTTGCCAGTCGTGGCGGCGCGGGGATACCGCGAGTGAGAAGCCGGACAGCGCGATGAAGACGACGACCGCGAAGTGCCCGTAGAGGAGCCAGCCCGTCCAGAAGGGCCCGGTGTTGCTCGGATATCCCGAGGCATGACAGCAGCCAGCAGTGGTGGAGCACGACGAACGTCGCGGCCAGCCCGCGCACACCATCCAGCCCGACGACCCGCCCGGCGGGAGCGCACGCGATGGGAGGCTCACGGCCGGCTCACTCTATCCTGTTCGAGGACGCGTCAAGGTTCGGAGGCGGTTCGTTGAGGCGACAGTGTGGTACCGCATTGCCAGCGTCGTCATCCCGGCGCACAACGAGGAAAGCGCCGTCATTGGCGCGAACCACACGGCGGTTGCTCGACGGCGCGGAACCGGGGGAGTTCGACGTCGTGGTCGTGGCGAACGCTTGCACAGATCGCACGGCCGACCTGGCCCGGGCGATCGGCAGGTGCGTCATCGAGACGGACGTACCCGGAAAGGTGAACGCGCGTTGTCCTGGGCGATGCGGCGTGCCGGGTGTCCCGCGCGCATACGTCGACGCCGACGTTGGGCTCACGCTCGTCCGGGCTTCGGGCGCTGGTCGCCGCGGCGGCGCGGCGAGCGTGCTGGGCCTGTGCCCGCTGCCTTGGCTGGACCTGACCGGGGGTCGGACCGGTTGCCGGACGCGTGCATCGGGTGCACGACCGTTTGGTACGGCACCGGGTCGGGCACTAGCTGGGTCGGCGTGTATGTGCTCACGCAACCGGGGCGCCTGGGTGCTCGATGCCGGACGCGTCATCTCCGACGACGGTTGGGTCCACAACAGCTTCACCCCCGACGAGCGCGTCGTCGTTTCGGAGGCCCGGTCCGTGGTTCGGCCGGCCGCACCGTACGGGCACACCTCAACCGGCGCGTCCGCGTGCGGCGCGGCAATCCAGCAACGCTGGCCGCCCTGGGTCGCCCTGCCCCGCAGGGGCGTCTCGGCGTTCGAACGCTCGCCAACCTCGTTACCACCCGTCAGGTGAGTCCGCTCGACGCGGGCTGTTACCTAGCTGTCCTGTCGCTCGACCGGTTGATGACCCGCTTCCACGGAGACGACCAGGTTCGCTGGGGCGGCGACGCGAGCTCGCGGTCCGCTCCGGTTCCGCCAGCCTCCTCAGTGGACAGTGTCTGATTCTTGGTCATGGCCGCGTGGTAGGCGGCGATGGTGATACCTTCGAGTGCTCCCACGACAGCGCGCGCGGCGACCCGCTCGCGCCCGAGGTCACCCATCTGGCGGCGGGTGTCCGGGTCGTCGAGCAGATATGCGACGCCGCTTGGCAAACTCGGACTCGTCGTTGGCGGGGGCGTAGATTGCGGCATCCCCGCCGACACCCTGGCCTCGCGCAGTTCGAATGAGACGATCGGCCGGGCCATCGCCATGTACTCCATGATCTTGTTCATCGTGGAGACGTCGTTGAGCGGGTTCAGTGGATCGGGTGAGAGGCAGACATCGGCCGTGGACAGGTAGCGAAGCAGGTCCTCGTCGGGAATGCGGCCGGTGAAATCGACCACATCGGACAGTTCGAGCTCCCTGGCGAGCCCCACCATCGCCTCGAAGCGTGTCGCCGCGCACCGATGAACGTGGCATGCCAGTCGGTGCGGCCAGACTCGTCGCGCAGCTTGGCCAACGACCGCAGTGCGTAGTCGACCCCGTCCTGCGGCCCCATCACACCGAGGTAGCAGAGCAGGAAGCGCTTGCCGTACTTGATTGACTCGTCCGTTCGGCACCTGGCGGAATCGGTCCGTTGTCGGGGCGCTGCGAACGACGAAGACGTCCGCCGGGTCCTTGCCGCCCCGGGTGATGGCGATATTCCGGTAGCTCTCATTGGTCGCGATGACCACGTCGGCGGCCCGGTAGGTCTGCCGCTCCAGCCAACACACCGCTCGGTAAAGGAAGTCCTCGCCCCGGTTGAACCGGGACAGGTAGAGCTCGGGCACCACGTCGTGCTGGTCGAAGATGAAGCGCGCACCCTCGCCGCTTCAGCCGACGCGCGATGAGGAAGAAGAGGTCTGGCGGATTGCAGCGCCTGGACGACGTCGACCGGCCCGATCTTCCGGGCCAGCCGGTACGTGTGCCACAACGCGGCCGAATACTCGCGTGCATAGCCCACGACGCCACCGGTCGCGGCTCGCAGCGGAAAGCGGTGGATGGCGATGCCGTCGACCTCGACCGCTGGCTCGGTGTCACGCTTCGTACCTTGTGGACAGATGACGTGCACCTCGTAGCCTTCGTCGCGCAGCGCAGGCACTCCTGCCACACGCGCCGGTCGAACGGCACCGAGAGATTCTCAACCAGGATGAGAGCAGTCGGCGCAGCTTGCCGGCCGCCCATTGATTTTCTACCAGGCAAGACCCACATACCTCGGATCGGCCCGGCGCGCCGAGGCGTCCGGGAGACGGACCAGATCGATGATCGTACGATTGCCCGCCATCGCGATCGCCTCGATGACGGCGGGTTCCAGGCACCCGACCACGCAAACCTCGGCATGGTCGAGTACGTCCATGGTCGAATCGCTCAGTAGTTGGCCGATGTGGGGCAGCCGGCTCGTGATGTATTCGCGGTTCGCCCCGATGAGCCGCGACAGAGCGCACGTTGGCATCGTAGATGCGCAGGTCGTACCCTTGCCGATGAGGCGCTCGGCGAGCTCGACCAGCGGGCTCTCCCGCAGGTCGTCGGTGCCCGGCTTGAAGCGAGAGGCCGAACATCCCGATCCGGCGACGTGCCGGTGGCGGTCACCAGGTCGACGGCGCGTTCGAGGTGGTCCTCATTGGACGGCAGGACGCTTGCACAGCAACGGCACCGACACGTCCGCGCGCCGGGCGGCGTAGACCAGACCGCGAACGTCCTTCGGCAGGCAGGACCCGCCGAACGCGAATCCGGGCCGCAGGTAGGCCGGGCTGATGTTGAGCTTGCGGTCGGCCAGGAACACGTCGGTCACCTGGTGCGAGTCCACGCCCGAGCGCTCGGCAGATGGCGCCGATCTCGTTGGCGAAGCCGACCTTGAGGGCGTGGAAGCGAGTTGTCCGCGTACTTGGTCATCTCGGCGACCTCGATCGGCGACCCGGAACACCTCACCGGGCAGCCCCTGGTAGAGGCCGCAACGGCGTCCCCGGCTCTGCCGCGTCGGTCTCGCCGATGACGGTCTTCGGCGGGTCGAAGAAGTCACGGACGCTGCTGCCCTCGCGGAGGAACTCCGGGTTGACGGCGACGCCGAAGTCGACGCCCGCCGCCTTGCCGGACGCCTTTCGAGAATGGGCAGCAGCATGGTCCGCGCAGGTACCCGGCAGCATGGTGCTGCGGAAGACGACGCGTGTGCCAGCCGGGCTTCGCCGCGCGAGCGACGCCGATCTCCTCCGCCACCCGTTCAGGTAGACAGTGGACAGGCTGCCGTTCGCCGCCGACGGGGTGCCGACGCAGAACGAGTGAGATCTCCGTTTCCGCCACGGCCTGCGCGACATCGGTCGTTGCCCGCAGCCGTCCATCGCCCACGACCTCGGCGGTGATTTCACCGATGCGCTCCTCGACGACCGGTGCGATGCCGCGACCCACAAGATCGACCTTGGCCGGGTTCACGTCAACGCCGACGACGTGGTGCCCACGCTGGGCGAGGCAGGCCGCGGTGACGCATCCAACGTAACCGAGGCCGAAGACGCTGACCCTCATCGGCTGCCTTCCTTGTCACCGTAACTGGTCAACTCGTCAACTCCCGGACTCGGCGCGAGGGTCGCACCAGGGCGATGAACGCGGCCCGGGCAGTTCGCCGACCGAGCAGCGTCCTGATCGCTTCACCGGCGACGACCGCGATGTAGAAGGCCGCCGCGCGCAGCCGGCTGTGGCGGCGACGGAAGAGCAGAACCCGGTTGACGGTCAATAGCGAGGCCAGCGATCGGGTTGGTGCTCGACTCACCACCGATGTGCCTCGACGACGGCGCCTGGCTCGAACCAGGTCAGAAAGCCGAGGTCGGCGGCGCGCAGCGAGAATTCGGTCTCCTCGCTATAGAAGCGGTACGACTCGTCCCACGGTCCGATCTTCGCCAACGCCGACGCGGAGATGAGCATGGCCGCGCCTGTGGCCTCATGCCGTGGCACCCGGGCGCTCATACGCCTTGGGGTCGGTGACCAGCTCCCCGAGCGGCCCGAGCCGGCCGGCCAAGCCGCCGGGGACCAGGGCCTCGACCAAGCTGCACGGGTGACGGTCGGCCGGCGGCGCAGTGACGGTTGTAGTGACCCATCCGGGTTCACCAATAGCGGCACCGGCTATGGCCCGGCCGGGATCATCGAGCGCGCGAGCCAGCACCGCGAGGGAGCCCGGGGTCAGTCGACAGTCGGGGTTCAGCACCAGCACCGGAGTCCACCGTGGACAGATCGATCGTGGCGGTGCCGGCGTTCACGGCGGCCGCGTAGCCCGCGTTGTGTCCCATCTCGACGGTGCGGATCGGAAGGTCGGTGGCGTCGGCGGCGATGCTCAGCGTCTTGTCGTGCGAGTCGTTATCGACCACGACCACCGAGTCGACTCGAACGTCTTGCCCGGTGAGTGAGCGCAAGCAGTCGCCGAGAACCTCCCGCGCTGTTGTACGTCACGATGACCACGGCCACGTTGGGCGGCGAGTCGACATGCTCGAACAGCCGGGTCCAACGAACTCACCCCGTAGGCGCTTGACCGTGCGCGCCGCCGGTGCGGCGGGCGAACTGGATCGGTGTCGGGCTGCGGTCGAGGACCCGAGTCACCCACTCCGCGTTGAGATCGTGGCGAAGGCTCGTGCGTGGTTGCAGCCGAAGCCTCGCTGCGATGCTCGGCCGCCGTCGCTTGCTGTACGCGCGGGTCACGTTGGCCGCCCGGAGCCGTCGCAACACGTGCCGGTCGTAGGAGCCAAAGGGATCGCCACTCGAGTCACCTCGTGCCCGGTGATCCCACTGAGCACGCGGTGCGCCTCGCCTCGCCTAGCTCTTCGTCGGCCTGGGCGTCGTCGATTCGCCGCCAATCGCGGTGCAGCCAGCCAGTGACGAACCGATCGACATGCCAGCGGTCAGGAGCTCGCGCACGCCGTCGCGGTCGAGTCGATCTGGCGTGCCCAGGAGGCCGGCGAGAACGAAGAATTCGGCTCGCAGGCCCCGCTCGACCAAGCGGGGCAAGGCAATCTCCACGTCGGACGCGATTCCCATCATCAAAGGTGATCGGACGTCCGGCGCGACGCCACCGCAGCGTCGAGCACCAGCTCGAGCTGGGAGGTCGTGACCCACGTCTGATCCTCGCCCGGATCTGAGGCTGCGAGTGGTGGTTTTGCCCACGCCGCTGCACTGTCAGGTTGACGAACCGACGTGGTCGGGACGGAAGAGGCGGTCAATTACTGTCACCCGTTTCGTTCTGGGTAATCGCTCGCGCGTCGGTGCGCTGACGCTACCACGCAGGAACGCGAGGATCATGTATCTCGCCGCTATCCGCATGTCGACCACGGCTCTCATGCTGGACATTCGACCATTCCGACCGGGTCACGTCACGGGCGCGAGCGTGCTGTCCCAGACGTTGCCACGGTTCCTCGGCAACCTTTTCGCACTTTGCTCCCACGGACCGTACTCTGCCGCTCTTCGGCCCGAACAGGGTTGCTGAATCGGTTGTCGATGACCCCGGAAGTTGGTGCTGCTATCTCTTGGACGAGTAAAGGGTGTACGCCCCACCGCCGAGCAGATTCCCTTCGATAGTTACGTTGGAGTTTTGGTTGGGGTTGCTGATAATGGCTGAGGTACCGCCGGGATTGAAGATCGTGTTGTGCCGAATCGCGATATCCGATCCGCCGGCGAGCTGGATGCCATCTGTGTGGCCGGTGTCCGTGGGGCGCTATGTCGTGGATGGTAGGAATCGACGACGGTAACGCCTGTCGTCAATGTCGAAGCCATTCTCACAGTTGTGCAGGTTGACTCTGGCGCGCCACGAGGCCGTAGTACCCGATGGCGGTGGCCGGACCGTTGGCGCAGGTCACGTCCACGTCTTTGATCAAGAGTCCGCCGCCGCTGTACTCCTCGGGGAAGCTCGCGATCCCGTATCCGTCCATACAGGTCACCTTCGACCGGCGGATGGTCACGTTGGGCGCCTTCACCAGGACGCAGCCGCGGGATGTCCTCGCACCCTCCAGCACTTGGCCACGCGTCGTGAGGGTGACACCACCATTGACAACCGTAAGTGCGACACCGGCCGGCACGCCGGTGTTCGTGGCGTCCGGATAGCCGCATCGAGCTGGGCCGGCTCGAGCAACCGGGCTGGTTGGGTCCCGGACCCGCGCCGGCCGGCGGTCGAGTGGTGGCCCCGGGCGTCCCGGGCGTCCCGGACGTGTCAGTCGCCGGAGCACTCTGGGCGAACGGTGTGGCCGAGGGGTCTGTTTCGGACGTACCCGCCGCCGTGCCGGTGCCGGCCCCCGGGTCCCGTGTGGACACGAGCGCAAATGCGGTGACGACGACGACGACCAGGATGGCGGCGACTCCCAGCAGCACCCAGCCGCCACGTTCACCTATTCCGGAGGATGCCGGTCGGCCGGGTCGGCTTTGTGCTCAGGCGGCGGCTTTGCTGATCACGGTCGGGCAATTCATCCCTCCTCAGCCGCGACCACCCTACCGATGTCCGGATTCCGACTTGGCTTTCTTCGCCATCGCGTGGTCCTCGATGCAAGTAGCGGGGAAACCGGGCAAGATAATTCGTGGCCGCCAGGTGGCGGACGCTCGGGCGGCTGCCGGGGCGCATCGTTCGATGTCCTCCGTCCGCCCGTGCACGATGAGGATAGCCGTGGACTTCTGGGACGTGACGAAGCTTCTGTTTCGGCGGTGGTACTTCGCCGTGCCCGGCCTTGATGCTGACGGCTATCGCGTGTGCGTGGACACTGGTCGGGGTCGCACCTCAGCTACATCGCGACCGCGTACGTTCAACTGGCGCCGCCGATCTCGCAGGCGACAGCGCCCGGTGAACAGACGCTCGATCAGCGCGATCCCTGGATCGGGCTCGGTGTGTACAACCTCGCCAACGCCGCGATCCTGACGGTGCAACAAGCCAGCGTGGTCGAGTCCAGCTCGAGGCGAGCGGCCTCAGCGAAACATTTACGGCGTCGCTCAACTCATCGAGCCCGCTGGTTACCTTCGAGGTCACCGGCGCGAGTCAGCAGCAGGCGATCGACACGACCAACGCGTTGATCGATCGGTTCAGCGCGAGCGTGACCGACCTTCAGGTTCAGGCCTACGGCGTGAACCCCGGGATCTGGTGGTCGCCCGTACGCATTGACTTTGGCGCAACGTCCAGGAGTCCGACGGCCGGGTCAAGCGCGCCTCGTGGCCGCGGCCGGGGTGGGCCTGCTGCTCACGCTGGCGCTCACCATCGGCTCGACGCGCTGCTCAACCGCCGCGCCCGCAGACGCGCGGGGCTGCCCACGGGCGTTGGCCTGGACGACCTCTCGCCGGTGCCGATGGCGCCGACCGTTACCTCCGCCCGCGTGCCGCGACTGTATGACCGGCCGGTGCCCGCCGGTTCTATCACCGGGACCGCCGCCGTCACCGACTCTGGCCGCCCACCTGGCGTAGGGGCACGCTCCACCGGCCCGGACCGGGCACCGGGGACCGTCGTCGAGCCCGGTGGGGTGGCCCGTATCGTTGCCGCCTCGGTCGGGGCGGAAGATCCCCGCCCGACGATCGTGACGACGCGCCGCTCGTCGACGCCACGGTCGTCGCTGCCGTTGTCGCACCGACCAACACGACGCCACGGCCCCGACGGCCGCGAGACCAAACCCCGGTGACCGCGGTCGCTGCTGCAACAGTCCGACCTCGAGTCTGCCCGGGTCGCGAGCCGCACCTACGTGAGTCGCCGGCGGGCGTCGAAGGTGGACGCGGCCACGATCATCTGCGTCATGATCGCTCTGCTGACGCTCTTCCCGGCACGCTACATCGTCCCCGGCATGACCGACCTCGGACGGCCAGCGCTGATCGTCGGCCTCCTCATCTTCGCCTGGTAGGGTCACGGTGCGGTTCACTCCGCATCTGGTGCTACCCGGCCCGCAGCCGATCCGTTGGGCTTCACTCGCCTTCGCCGTCTCGATGCTGGTCTCCTATCGACGGTCGGCCAACTTCGCGGTCTGACCACAATGGAGGCCAACGGCGCGTGACCGGAGCCCTGCTGTTCCTAGCGATCTTCGCCGGCACCGCGCTCGGCGCGGCGGACGGCATCGCAAGCATGGTGCGCTTGAACCGCGTGCCGACGGTCCTGGTCGCCTGCGGCGCGGTGATGGCCCTCATCGGACTGATCCAGTTCGCTTTCTCGTACGACCTGACCGCCGTGTTCACGATTCCCGGGCTGGAGTCGAAAGCGGAAGGTGTTGGGGTTGAGAACGCGGCGGCGGCGTCCGCGTGGCCAGCACGGCGACGCATTACATCGAGCTCGCGACGGTGCTGGCCACCATCCTCCCGTTCGGGATCCATCAGGCGATGTTTGCCACCACTCGACGCCGGCGACGCCTAGCGATCCTGGCCTCGGCGCTCCTGGCGGCGGGCGTACTCACGACGATCTCCCGATCGGGCATTCTCGCGATCGTCATCGTCGTCCTCGTGCTCGTACCGGCCTGGAACCGGGCGGCAGCGCTACAACTTCCTGTCGCGTTCGCGACGAGTCCTGGCCCGGCGCGCTCACCGTTGCCAAGCCCGGACTGGTGCGGACGATCAGCCGGCCCTTCGGCTTGATCCGCCGAACAATCCGGCGTTCACGGTCCGCCAGGAGCGCCTACCCGCTGGTCTGGTATTACGTCTCTCTCTCAGCGCCCGTGGCTCGGCCGGGGCACGGGCACCTGTCTCGCCCCGCAGTACCAAATTCTTGACAATCAATGGCTGGCGTTGCTCATCAGCAACGGGATCGTGGGCGTGGTCGCGATACTGGCGATGCGCATCACGGCGATCGCGGCGGCGGTCGCGGCCCGACGCGCGAGCCGCGACCGATGAGCTGCGCACACCTCTGCACGGTGCTCGTATCGACCCAGCTGATCGCCTTAGCGGTGGCCGGCACGTACGACTCGGGATGTCCTTTCTGACCTACGCGACTCTGGTAAACAGCGTTGACGCTCGACCTCAGGCACGGTGGCGGCTTACCCATCCGTCAGAGCAGGTCCGCACCGCGACACCACACGCTGGTTTGACGGTCCGGCGAGCCGCTTCATGCGTCACTACATCCGGCCCGAGGCCCCGGGCCGGCCGGCCATGTCGTGGGCTAGGAAGGGGTGGTCACCGATTCGGCGGCGGCGGCACGACGCTTCTTCGAGGGCAGCAGCGCGATCCATCGCCGCAGCTCGCTTCTGGAGACGGCCACGAGGGCGTACGTCACGAAGCCGACCGAACCGACGACGACGAGTTGTACCACCGGCGACGTGAAACCTGCAACAGCAGTACGCAGACGGCGAGGGCGAGCGCGCTCGGCCAGGAGCGGGCGGATCACCCGCCGGGCGATTCCCGACAATCGCACACCCACTCGATGCAGGGCGATGCCCGTCAGCGGCAGCGCAACCAGCAGTCCGACGATCACATGCGCGAGCGCCGCTCCTGGATACCACCGCGATGCGTCCCGATCCAGAGCGCCGGAATCAAGGCCACCAACCACCCGAGGTTGACCCACAGTGCGGATTTCCAGGCGCCCGCTCCCGCCAGGATGTCGAAGCCGAACGCGGTCAGCATCCGTACCACGGTCAGAATCATCAGCAACTGGAGCACGGTCGCGGCCGGTTGCCAGACGCCTCCAAAGAGGACCTCGACGAGCGTCTGGCGAGCGTGCCCATCAACACAGATCGGGACCAGCAAGGTCACGAGCAGCGGGACGGTGCGTTCCACCCGGCCGAGAGCGCTGTGGTGTCCTTCTCCGACAGCCTGAGAAGCCCGCCACGGAGACGCAGCGCACCGCGGTACCGATGATGCCAACCAGCTGGAGATGTTGAAGGCCAGCAGGTAGAAGCCGAGTGCGGCCGCGCCCAGAACGTTTCCGACGATCACGTAGTCGGCGTTCGCGACCAGGGCCTGACGCCAAGGCTTGCCGCCAGCGGGAGGCCGAATGCCAGCAACCGGCGCGCGACTGCCCGGTCGAGGCCGTATCGCAACGGCACCTTCGCCCAGATCATGATCAGCAACGCAGTGACGACGCCACCCGAGACCTGGCCAGGCGAAGCTGTAGGCACCGGCCCTGCGCCGCCAGTCCGATCGTGAGCGCGGGCCGTGATGACGAAGCCCGCCGCGTCTTCGCCTTTGGCCATATCTTGTCCTGCTGGAAGTTGCGTGGCGATGAGCTGGCCCGGACCGCCGTCACACCATCGATGATGGTGAGGTCAGGACGCGGACCACCCCGGCGGCCTCGGGCGCCGGCGAGGCGGCGAACGGTTCCGCGACAAACCAGAAGATGGCGTAGAGAAGAGCGCTGAAGGCGAGCGCCATCGTCGACGCGGTCGCCGACATCTCCTCGAGCTTGCCGCGCCACTGCACGGTGGCGGCGACGAGGCCCACATCGTTGACGTGCATGACGAAGTGGGTGGCGCGAAGCGATCGCGTACGCGCCGAAGTCCGTCGGCACCAAGAGCCGGGCGATGATCAGCGCCATGACGAACGAGCCGAGCTTGAGCACCAGAGTCCCGAGCAGGCCCCAGCTCAACCCTTCGAGGCGCGCTGGGCGAGCGACCTCGTCGAGAGCTCGTCCGAGCGTTCATCGGGGCTGGCTACCGGTGGCCGCGCGGTCCCTTCGGTCACCCCCTCGATCCGCTCCAGCCAGATCTCCTGCCAGTACGGTGGGATGGCCTGCGGACAGCTCACGTTGTACGCCCCTTCGCAGACGATGCCCTCGAGGACGATGCACGGCGACTTCATGGTCAATATCTTGCCCGTGCGCTCGTCGATGATCCGCGTGACTCGCCGGGCGACTCCGCGCGGTGCGCCCGCAGAATCGCGCCATCTCCGCGTCGAAGCCAAGACCCCGGTTGAGCTGGATCCTTGTTCAGGGTCAGCATGATTCGGCCTTTCGACTTGATCCGCACGAGCTCCCGGGCCGCAGATCGGTGATCGCGGGTCTGAGTCGCTCCGTTCGGATGAAATCCACGGATGAAACCTCACGACATCGCGTCGCGGAACTGCATCCATTGTGGTAGGTGGCGCTGACTGAGCCCTGGATTCGGTTGAAAAGTCCGACCAGAAAAGCGCGCAGAACCCACACAATCCCGCGGTTACCGGACCGATGTCCTGCACGTACTGCATCGGCTCGAGCAGCCGCAGGATCTCGGGAGCGGCCCGGGGCATCTTCACATCGCCTGACACGAGTGGACCTCGGTACCGTCGAGGGGCCTCGGCGACTATTGAGCACGAGCAGCGCAGCAGCCGTGGCAGATCCGGCTGCCTGCTGATCGGGATGACGGCGTTCACGGGCGCGCGTCTACGCGCTTTAACCAAGCTGTCTTCCAGTACAGCAGGCACGCGGCCTGGCAGTTGTCGTGGGCGCTGCTGTCGCAGCGTGACCCGGCACCCGTGAGGTGGACCGCGTCCTTCATCTTGTACATGCCACTGCGGTTGACGGTGTCGCAGACTTTATGCGCCACGCTCGCCACGGTGAACTGTTGCCCGCAGTGGCGCGCCATCTCCGGCATGAACGGCAGACCGTCCAACTCGCCATGCTTCATCGAGAGTCTCGAGAATCTCGGCTGCGCTGCGGATCTCGACGAGCTGTCCGACCCGCAGGGCCAACCCTGCGTCTCTGAGCTTCTCCGCTGTCTGCACGATCACTCTTCGGGTGGCGCGCGCGTCACCTGACGCGGCGCGCTGCGCAACGCTGCCGATGCCGCACGGCGGATCGGTAGCGGTGTATGCGTTTTGGCAGGAAATCATCACGGCGACGTCGTCGTCCGCCATGCCCGCGACGAACGCGTCGACGGTGCTCGCGTCAAGGGGGACGGTATCCCACAGGGCGTGGCATAAGGACGTTGCCGCACCGAACGCCCTCGCCGTATCGCCGAGGACGTTGTCCACGAACACGCCGTACAGCGTCCACCTGAGAAGTGCAGCCGCGACGCGACGGCGTCGGCCCAGCGGCGCCCGTCAGCCCACCGTCGAGGAGCTGGACGCACGATCGTAACAGGCCAGGGAGCGACGAGACGTAGTCGGGCGTCGGTAGCGGCGCGGCTGGTAGCCCAACAGGTTCCGCGCTCCCTGTGCCACAGCATGGCGCGGGAGCCGATCGTCCACTCCATCGGGCAGGCGATAGAACCGCACGATTCCATCGCGCACGAACGTCTCCGCCGAGAAAGGTCGACGAATTCGATGTCCGAGTCAACCAGCACGACGACGTCCGCGTCGACGCTGGCCGCCGCGGACAACTTGACCACCTGTTGCAGGATCCACCCGCGGACGGGCGGGAACGGCCGGCGGAGGTTGGATCACCGTTGACCACGGCGCCCGGACGAAGCTCCTGGGCAGGAACTCGTCCTCGGTCCGGATCTCCGTACGATCGTTTGCGAGTACGCCGAAGCGCGCACGTCCCGCTTGGGCACGATGATGAGGTGGCGGACATCGTCGGGCGAGAGGGCGAGCACCGAACGATTCAGGTCGGCGTCAACTGGAAGTCCGCCCGAAGCTCGGCGTGAGGACCAACATCCGGGTCACGCCAAAGCCACCTCGCCGGAGCTGTCGGGCATCCGCGACGCCGCATCGGTCCACCGCAGCTTGTCGTCAATGGCGCCGGACGAGCGAAGGGCCCGGATCCAGGCAGTCGCTGATGCCGCTCGCCCATCAGATCCTCCAGCACCAGACCGTACCGCCGGTAGTTCCGACCAACTGCTCGATCCCCTTGGCTACCGTCCACTGTGGCTGGAACTCGGGATCTCCCGCGCGATCAGGTCACACGAGACCCGGTAGTGCAGGCGTCCGCGCCGGCGCCGGTGGCGTAGGTCACGGTGCCGCCCACGAGTTCGCGCGACCAGCTCGGCGCACGTCGCGGATCAGGTAGTTCTCGGCCGTCTGGCCGACGTTGAAGGCCCGCCCGTGGATTCGCTCGCGGCGCTTCGAGCAGCGCTGAGACGCGGCGCAGATGTCCTCCGCGTGCACCAGGGGCGCCAGGCCAGCTGCCGTCGCTGCGCAGCTTGACCTCGCCGGTGAGCAAGCGCATGACCCGACGAGGTCGTTGACGACGAGGTCGCCACGCAGCCGCGGCGAGAAGCCGTACGCGGTGGCGTTGCGGAGGAACACCGGGGAGAAGTCGTCGGCCAGCGGGCGCCGACGTCGCGCTCGACGAGGATCTTCGATCTCGCCGTACGGCGTGAGCGGAGCGAACGGCCGCAGCTCGTCGAGCGGCGCGTCGTCGGTGCCCGAGCCGTACAGGCTGCACGACGAGGAGAACAGGAACCGCGGCGATCCCGGCCTGCCTTGGCCGCCTCTGGCCAGTCGCACCGTGGCCCGGTGGTTGACGTCGTAGGTGAGGTCGGGTCCAGGTCGCCCAGCGGGTCGTTGCACGAGCGCGCGCCGAGGTGCATCACGGCGTCAGGCGCCGCCGTCGGCGAGGTGCTGCGCGGTGACGTCCCGCAGGTCGACGTGCGCAGCGTCGGCACCGGTCGGGCATCGGGCCGAGCGTGCCGGTGACGAAGTAGCCGACTCGTCGAGCCAACCGACGCTCGTGGCCGGCGTCGGCGAGCCGGTGACGAGAACGCTGCCGTATCGCCCGTGACCAGACGCGCATGGAGTCCCACCTCGAACGGGTGCGGGCCGGTAACGAGTGGCACCGGCCGAACGCGCAGAGACAGCAGTACCGTACGTAACGCGATCACCGGGCGCGGTTGGGGCCACTGACGGATTCTTCACAAGGCTCGGCCTGGCATATCACGCGGCACCATGTGGTTCGGCCGTCTAGCATGTCCGACCAGGAGGATGGTGCAATGACCGAGGGCGAGAGTGCCGGCTCTGCGGGGGCACTGACGGAGACGTTTGTCGATCTCGGGATGTCGCCGCTGTGCGAGAGTTTCGTCAGCGCAGACCGGCTCGACGGCCCGGTAGACGTTCTATCCACTGCATGTGCGCCTGTGCACTCGCCGTGCCTGCTGGTGCAGCTGCCGCCGTACGTGCCGGCGAGGACATCTTCTCCGACTACGCGTACTTCTCGTCGTATTCCGACTCGTGGGTCGCGCACGCCGAAGCGCTACGCGGAGGCGATGATCGGACCGGCTCGGCCTGGGCTCCGACAGCCTGGTGACCGAGGTCGCCAGCAACGACGGCTACCTGCTGCAGCACTTCGTGGCCGATGGCGATCCCGGTGCTCGGCAGTCGAGCCGGCGGCGAACGTCGCCGAGGTCGGCCCGGGCCAGGGGCATCCGGACCGAGGTCCAGTTCCTCGGCGCCGAGACCGGCGCCGAGACCGTCGCCGACCGGTACGGCCGGGCCGACCTGGTCGCCGGCAACAACGTCTACGCCCACGTGCCCGACATCCGGCGGCTTCAGCGCCGGCCTGGCGCGCGCTGGTCAAAGCCGACGGCCTGGTGACGCTGGAGTTCCCGCACCTGCTCCGGCCTGATCGAGCGCCGCCAGTACGACACGATCTACCACGAGCACTACCCGTACCTGTCGCTGCTGACCGCGTCCCGCGCTCTGGCCACCGCCGGACCTGCGTGGTCGTCGACGTCGGACGAGCTCGAGACGCACGGCGGTTCGCTGCGTGTGTACGCCGCGCAGCCGCGCGCGAGCGCCGCCGGCGAGCCGATCTGCATCGGGTCAGGCGCCGTGCTCGGCGCCGAGGAGGCGGCCGGGCTGCACACCGTCGCCGGCCACGCCGGGTTCGCCGAGGACGGTCTTGACCATCAAGCGGGATCTGGTCGACCGTTCCTGCTCGCCGCGCCGTTCGACGGGCAAGCCGTGCGTCGGTTACGGCGCCCCGGCAAGGGCAACACGCTGCTCAACCACTGCGGCATCCGGTCGGACCTGCTGTCGTACACGGTGGACCGGCAGCCCGTACAAGCAGGGCATGTTCCTGCCCGGCACGCACATCCCGATCCACGCCCCGACCGCATCGTCGAGGACCGGCCCGACTACGTGCTCGTCCTGCCGTGGAACCTGCGCACCGAGATCACCGAGCAGCTCGGCTACGTCCGCGACTGGGGCGGCACAGCTCGTCTATCCCGATCCCGGCGCTCGAGCTGGTCTGAGGAGGGGCGAACATGAAGGTGGTGCTGTTCTGCGGTGGCCTCGGCATGCGGATGCGCGACGGCGTCACGCAGCGCGCCCAAGCCGATGAGCGATGATCGGCGACCGGCCGCTGCTCTGGCACGTGATGCGCTACTACGCCCACTTCGGGCACACCGACTTCGTGCTCTGCCTCGGCTACGGCGCCGCGGCGGTCAAGGAGTACTTCCTGCACTACGACGAGACGAGCGTCCAACGACTTCACGTCCTGTCGACGGCGGCCGCGAGATCGAGCTGCTCAGCACCGACATCTCCGACTGGACGCATCACCTTCATCGACACCGGGCTGCAACTCGACGATCGGCGAGCGGCTGCGTGCGGGTGCGCCAGTACGTCGAGGACGAGCCGATGTTCCTCGCCAACTACGCCGACATCGCTGACCGACGCGCCGCTGCGACGACATGATCGACGCGTTCCAGCCAGCGACGCGACGGCCTGCATGCTCGCGGTGCCGCCGTCAGTCCGTCGCACCACGTGGTGGAGATCGACGAGCGACGGCCAGGTCATCGATGCGGACGGTCACGAGCGAGCTGATGCAGTGGGAGAACGGCGGCTACTTCGTGCTCCGGCCGGAGATCTTCGACGCCCTGCGTCGCAGGCGAGGACCTGGTGCCGCGGACGCGTTCGCGCGGCTGCTCAGCGCGGACAAGCTGCTGCTCGCTCAGCCGCTACACGGGTTTCTGGCGGCCGCGGACACCGTTCAAGGACCGGGTCGAGCTGGAGGACTGTTCCAGCAAGGGGCCAGGCCCGTGGATGGTGTGGACACCGCTCCGAGCGACGACGGCCCGGCGAGCGGTCCGTGCGCCGAGCGGGCTGATCGCCGCGGACTCCGGCCTGTGACGGCGCGCTGCCGCTGCCGGCGTCCGGTCGGTCGTCGCTGCTCGGCGGCGCACCCCGACGACATCGAGATCGCCGCCGGCGGGCACGCTGCTCGCGCTGGCCGCAGGCGCGCCCGGCGCTCCGCGTCCACTACGTCACTGCTGACCGGACGCCGCGAACGCCAGGCCGAGGCGAGGCCGCCGCGGCCGCCGTTCCTGCCGGGCGCCGAGCTGACGTTCGGACTGCACGAGCTGCCCGACGGTGCGCCTGCCCGGCGCACTGGGGCACGGTCGAAGGCAGGCCATGCACGGCCGGCGCGGCCGGGCTCGCCCTGACGTCGTGCTCGCGCCGTCGCCGCGACGACGCCCACCAGGACCACCGGCTGCTCGGCGAGATGGCGCCCACGGTCTTCCGCCACGCGCTCGCGCCTCGCGCTACGAGATCCCGAAGTGGGACGGCGACCTCGGGCGGCCCAACGTCTACGTGCCGCTGCCCGGACGATGTGGCACGGCGCAAGGTGGAGCTGCTCACGCGTCACTTCCCGTCCCAGCACGAGCACGGACTGGTGGGACGACGAGGTCTTCCTCGGCCTGGCCCGGCTGCGCGGGGATGGAGTGCCGCTCGCGCTACGCCGAGGCCTTCTTCTGCACGCAAGGCCGTCCTGCAGCTCGCCTGAGGCGATTTCCGTGGCAATAGATCGCTCTGGTGCCTCCCGGCGCTGTGACGCGCGTGCTGCGGCCGATGTTGTCGTGCCCGTTCGCCGACCTCGGCGACATCCCCGTCCTGTGCGGGGTGCACTGGGCCTCGGCCGACGAGGCGGCGGGCAGTCCGGTCGGCCGGATGACGATGGCGTACTGCGCCCGAACTGCGCCTACGTGCGCAACGTCGCCTTCGACCCGGCGCTCATGGTCTACGACACGACCATGGACACCAACCTGCACTTCTCGCCGGCGTTCCAGGCGCTTCTCGGCCGAGCTGGTGACCCACCTCGCGGAGCGCTTCGACGCTCGCCGGGCAGGCGGGTGCTCGACATCGGCTGCGGGCAGGGCGAGTTCCTGCGCGAGCTGTGCCACATCGCGGGTGCACCGGCGTCGGTTACGACGCGATGTACGCCGGCACGGTCGGAGCCCGATCCCGTCCGGCGCCGCGTTCCACAGTGGATCCGGCGCCGCGTGGATCCGAGCTGCCCGCGCGTTCGACGTGATCACGTCACGGCACTGGTTCGAGCACATCGGCCGACCCGTACGAGTTCCTGGCGCGACCTGCATGAGCAGGCCGGGCGACCGGCCGGTCTACGGCTACCTCGAGGTGCCCGACGCCGTGCTACGACCTGGCCACGGCCGGCTGGGAGGTCATCTACCCGCACGTGTCCTACTTCGACGCGTTCTCCCTGTGCCGGATCGTGGAGCGGGCGGGGTGGCGGGGTCGAGGACACCGGCACGTTCTTCTCGGGCATGTTCCGGTATATCGAGATCTCGGCGAACGTGTCCGAGCCGAGGCTGGGCACGGGCGACTCACTGCCGCCTCATCGGATCGCGCTCGCCAGCTGGCCGCGGTGGCCGGTTTCGCCGAGCGCCACTTCGGCAGAGCGCACGAAGTGGCAGGGGCGGATCGCCGGGCTCGCTGAGTCCGGCGCCGGAGGCCGGTATTGTGGGGCGCCGGGTCACGCGGGAGTCCAGCTCCCAGACCTTCGGCGATCCGAGCCGGCGCCTGGTCGCGGTCGTCGATCTCAACCCCGCAAGTGGGGCCGCTACCTCACCGGCCACCGCACACCGGGTCGACTCGCCATCGACGCTCACCGAACTGCAGCCGACGGCCCGTCATCATCACTCAACCCGGCCCTATCGTGCCGAGATCACGGCCCAGCTCACCGCGGACCTCGGCGTGACCGCGGAGATCCCTCGTCGCCGGACCGGATTCGGCTCGGCATCGAAGAGGTCGAGCCGGGCACCGATCGCGGTGCCCGGCTCGGGGCGTGACTGTGAGCTCGTTGCTGGGACGCGTCAACTCCTGAGCGACGCTCGCCGCGACCTCGTGTCGCCTCGGCGTCGGCTTCGGCTGTTTCCGCAGGAGCAGGTGACGCGTCGGCTTCGCCGGTTGTGCTCTGCGCCGGGATGTGGGCGCTCTGTTCGGGACCGCTCAGTTCGGCAGTGGTGCCCCGGATGCGTGATGGTCGCCTCGTTGGTGCCAGGGTCTGGCGTGGTGACAACGGGCGGTGGTTCGGCTGATCCGCCTCGATCGATGCTTCCTCGACGGCCGCCGGCCAGACTTCGGCCACCGGCTCGCTTGGGGACCTCGGCAGGGCCCTGCGGCATGCCCTGGTTCGAGCGCAGCGGGCTCGGCTTCGGGCTGCGACTCGGCACTCGGCGATGGGCGTGGCCTGGGATACGGTGCTGAGCGCCGGCTCGGTTTCCGCCGAAGGGTGCCGGCGCCGGTTCGGGCTCGACTGAGACGTCGGTGCCGCGGCGAGCTCGGGCTCTGTCCTCGGCTGCGACTCCTCGGTCGGTTCGTGGGTTCGGGCTGGGATGGCCTGCTCCCAGGTGGGTGCGGCCGCGATTCAGTGCTGGGCAACGTCACGGCCGTTGGTCTCGTGCTCGTGACCGTCGTGCTCGTGACTGTGGTGGGGCTGGTCGCTGTCGCGACTGACACCGGGTGGAACGGGTTGTGCGACTCCCCGTGCTCGGTCGCCGGCGCGGGGTCCGCAGCGACGGCCCTCCCGCGGCCGCGGCCGCGACCTCGTCATGAGCGGCCCGGCCGGTGTCGGCGGCGGCGAGGATCTCCTCCGGCCTCGTGCTGTGCCCGGCTCACCAACGCTTCCGGCTCTCGGCTCTGGCCTCGCCAACAGCGCCTCGGCATCGGCAACAGGGCTGCATGCCGTACGGCCTCGGTGGCCAGTCGGTCCGCGCTGGTACGCGGGCGGAGCTGAGGTGCTCGTCGGCCTGGGGCTCGCAGCCCCGCCGCGTATGACTCCGCATCGGCCCGTAGCTCACGTACCGCAGCCGTCGCGGCTGCCTCGATCTCCGCGAGCTTCTTCCACTGTGTGCCGTTCGGCGTGCTCCTGCCGGCGTCGACCCGGCGCTTGGTGAGTTCGGCGTCGAGTTCGGCACCTCGTGAAGCAGCGGCTGCCTCCACCTCCGCGAGGCGGGCGGCGAACGCGTCGCCCTCGGCGTGCTTTCCAGGACCGCCGCGTCGGCGGCCTCCCGCAGCGTGCGACTTCGGTTTCGGCCGTGGTCCGGCAGCGACCTGTCGCGGGTGAGGGCAGCCTGCTGCTCGGCGGCCTCCTCCACCTGCTTGCGGACCTGCGCTGCGTGTGCCTCGGTCTCGTCGCGCGCAGCCTTGTCGGCGTACGCCTTGGTGGCGTCGCCGACCCGGGTGGACTCCTGCAGGGCGGCGGTGTAGAGCGCGTCGACGTCGGCGCGCACCCGCGCCGCGTACGCCTTCGCGGTCTCGACCTCGGCGGCAGAAGCGCCTCGCGACGCTTGGCCGCCGCCTGTTCCTCCTCGGCCCGCCGGGCGGGCGGGCGCCTGCTCGAGACTGTTCGCCGCGTCGTGGGCGCGGACTGTCGAAGCTCGGCCCGGAGTCAGCGGGCGAGCGCGGCCTCCTTCTCCGGCGAGTTCCGGGTCACCCGGCCGCGGATCTCGGCTGCCTGTTCCTCGGCGAGGGCGAGGATCTGTTCGGCACGAGCGCCGAGGTGGCAGATAGGTGACGTCGCCATGGAGCTGGATCGCGAGCCGCCGGGCGTTGGCGACCTCGTGCTGCAGTCTGCTGGACGTGGTGGTTCAGCACGTTGATCTGTGCGTAGAGCTCCCTCGACGTTCAGCCGCGACGCGCGGCCACCTCCGCCTCCACCTGCTGCACGTACCTGATCCACCTGGCGCTTCTCGTAGCTCGCGGAGTGCCACCTCGAAGGTGGGCTCCGTACGGCGCGCCAAAGGGGAACGTGATTCGGGGGACGGAAGACATGTCCCCTATCCTCACGCGTCCGGTCCACGAGCGCAGGCCCCAGAAATTCCGGCATTACGAGGCGTGTCGGGGATGCCGCGCCGGGATCTGTCCTTGGCTGGCCATCACGAGAACGGCCGGCTGGTCAGCCGGCCGTACGCAGCGGTCGATCTCGTATGCTGCGATTGCCACCGCCGGGCGTACTAGCTCCTCCTGCTTCGGCCCCCTGGCCGGGGACGATGCCGCACAGGCCGGAGAGCATCTGGCCCAGCTGCGAGGTGACCGCGTCCTTCTGCCGGGTGAGGTCCTCGACCTCGCGGCGGGCCGCGCCGGTGGTGAGCTCGGCCTCGCTGCGGGCCTCGCACGAGCACCCGGTGCGCCTCGGCGCGGGCGCTCGTTGCACCGTCTTGTCCGCGAGCGCACTTGGCTTCTCGATGGTGTCGGTCGCGTGCCGCTCGGACTCGATGCGGCGCGCCTCGGCCCGCTGCTCGATCTCCTTGGCGCGCTCCTCGGCGGCGCGGGCGCGCTCCTCGGCCTCGCCGACCAGCTTCTGTTGGTGTTGGCGACCGCGGCGGCGTGCCGCTGGCGCCTCCTCGCGCTCGGCCTTCTCGCGCCGCTCGGCGAGCTCGAGCGCGAGCGCCTGCAGGTCCTTGTCGCGGCGTGTCCTGGCCTCGGCGTGCAGCTTGGCCGCCTCGGCGCGCTTCTCCTCGGCCTCGCGGGCGGCCTTGCGCGCGCAGCTGGGTGATCTCGCGCTCGGCGGTGGCCCGCAGCGTGGCCACCTCGCGCTCGACGGTCGCCTTCAGCCTCGGCCACCTCGTGCGCGGTCGCGGCGCGCAGCTGCTTGGTCTCGCGGTCGGCGTCGGCGCGCAGCGTGTCGGCCTCGCGGCGGGCCTGCACCCGGACCTCGGCGGCCTCGCGCTCGGCCACGGTGCGGCAGGTTGCTCGGCGTCGCGCTCGGCGGACGCCTTCATCGCGGCGGCCTCGGCGCGGGCCTTGTCGGTGATCTCGCGAGCAATACGTAACTGAACGAAGTACTTGA
>ERZ1370068.1358-contig-11247_pt1 | contig 34672 bp, 58 predicted proteins | sample MGYA00561227_ERZ1370068 | MGnify/ENA primary metagenome ERZ1370068 (study PRJEB38410, sample SAMEA6850437) | metagenome | study: Metagenomic assessment of the ecological functions of the soil: analysis of the soil microbiota associated with the...
GACGTAACCCCCGTTCAATTACATATTGCTGGTGGGTGTCGCCGACAACTATCAAAACACCCACGGGCTGCTTTTCGACCTCATCGAGTCGACGCGGCGGGCGTGGCGATCGGTACGCTTGCGTACCGCGCTCCTGACGCGCTACACGCGCTCGATGTAAGCGCCGTCGTCGGTGTTGATCTTGATCTTCTCGCCGGTGCCGACGAAGGGCGGGACCTGCACGATGAGGCCGGTCTCGGTCTTCGCCGGCTTGAACGAGGTGGTGACGGTCGCGTTCTTGATTTCCGGATCGGTCTCGGTGACGGTGAGCACGACCGAGGGCGGCAGCTCGAGGCCGATCGGCTTGTCGTTGTAGAAGGTCACTCTGACGTCGGTGTTGGGCAGCAGATAGCCGCTCTGTCCCTCGAGCATGTCATCCGACAGAGGTGAGCTGCTCGTAGTTCTCCTTGTCCATGAAGACGAAGCCCGAGCCGTCGTGGTAGAGATACTGCATTTCGCGCGGCTCGACGAAGGCGCGCTCGACCTTGTCCTCGGTGCGGATGCGCTGGTTGGTCTTGGTGCCGCTGTCGATGTCCTTCATCTCGACCTGCATGAAGGCGCCGCCGCGCCCGCCGACGTGCACGTGGTAGCATTTGAGCACGCGCCAGATCCGCTTTTCCACTCCAGCAGATGACCGACGCGGATTTCGGTAGCGAGGACTTTAGCCATGGTTGTTCGCAGCAAAAAGCGCGGCATTTTATCCAACAAGCCGCGCGCGACGAAGTCATTCGGCGTTCGATCCCGCCTGCCGCGACTGTCCCGCGGCTGGCGGACTACCTCGATCGGATCAAGCGCGAGCATCCCGGCTACCACGCCCGGCCGGTTGCGTCTTTCGGCCGGACCGCGCAGGGCTGCTCGTCGTCGGCCTCGCTCCCGGACTGCACGGCGCGAACCGCACCGGCCGCCCGTTTACCGGGCGACCACGCCGGCATCCTCGCTGTACAAGACGCTCCACGGTGCAGGGATTCGCGAGCCACGCAGGGCTCGGCCGAGCCGCGATGACGGCCTCGAAGCTCATCGGCTGCCGCGTGACCAACGCCGTGAAATGCCTGCCGCCCGCAGAACAAGCCCCGGCCGGACGAGGTCGCGTCGCTGCAACCGCTATCTCGCGCAGGAGATCGACGCGGTGCGGCCGCGCGCGATCCTCGCGCTCGGCGCGATCGCCCACCGCGCGGTGCTCCTGGCCTTCGGGCTCGCTCCGGGACGGCATCGCTTCGCGCACCACGCCGAGCACGAGCTTCCGTCGAGCGCGGCTCTTCGATAGCTACCACTGCAGCCGCTATAATACGCAGACGCAAACGGCTCACCGCGGCGATGTTCGAAGCGGTGATCCGCGATATCGCGACTTTCCTCCGCAGCGCCCGATGATCCTCCGACGCCAAGCGCTCCCTCCCCAAGGGCGCGCGGACGCGTCGCCCGTGCCGAGCCGTTCGACGCCCACGCTTTCGTCGCCAGCTTGCCCGGCACGCCCGGCGTGTACCGGATGATGGGCGCGCAGGGCGAGGTCCTGTACGTCGGCAAGGCGGGCGACCTGAAGAAGCGCGTCTCGTCCTATTTTCAGAAGACCCAGCACGGCCCGCGCATCGCGATGATGCTGACGCAGGTCGCCGCGGTCGAGATCACGGTGACGCGCTCCGAGGCCGAGGCGCTGATCCTCGAGAACAATCTGATCAAGTCGCTCAGCCCGCGCTACAACATCCTGTTCCGCGACGACAAGTCGTATCCCTACCTGATGGTGAGCGGCGGGGAGTTTCCGCGCCTCGGGTTTCACCGCGGCCCGATGGACAAGGCGCATCACTACTTCGGTCCGTTTCCGCACGCGGGCGCGGTGCGCGAGAGCATCCAGCTGCTGCAGAGGGTGTTCCGCCTGCGGACCTGCGAGAACTCGGTGTTCCAGAACCGCTCGCGGCCCTGCCTGCTCTACCAGATCAGGCGCTGCACCGCGCCCTGCGTCGGCCTGGTCGCCGCCGACGCGTACGCCGAGGACGTCAAGGGCGCGCAGCTCTACCTGGAGGGGCGCAGCGACACCGCGCTCAGGCGGCTGGAAGAGCGCATGCAGCGCTGCGTCCGGACGCGCGGCGCTACGAGGAAGCGGCGGTCTACCGCGACCAGATCCAGTCGCTCGCGAAGGTGAGCCAGCGCCAGTACGCGGATACCGGCGACGATGTCGACGTCGACGTCATCGCCGTCGTCCGTGGAGGAGGGCGTCGCCTGCGTCAACCTGATGATGGTGCGCGGCGGGCTGCAGCTCGGCGACCGCAGCCTCTTTCCGCAGAACGCGGAGGGACGCGAGGCGAAGGACGTGCTCGCGGCGTTCATCGCGCAGCACTACCTGGAGCGCCCGGTTCCTCCGCTGATCGTGGTGGGCGAGAGATCGATACCGGCGAGCTCGAAGCGATGCTCGGCGAGCACGCGAAGCGCGACGTGCGCATCGTCGCCCGGCCGACGGCCGATCGCCGCGCCTGGCTCGAGATGGCGCGGGAAAACGCGCTGCAGGCGCTGAAGGCCAGGCTCACCGAGCAGACCACGCAGGGGTCGCGGCTCGCCGCGCTGCGCGAGGCGCTGCGCTGCCCGACACCGTGCAGCGCATCGAGTGTTTCGACATCAGCCACACCATGGGCGAGGCGACGGTAGCGGCCTGCGTGGTGTACGATCGGATGGACATGCGCCGAGGCGAATACCGCCGCTACAACATCGAAGGCCTCACGCCGGGAGACGACTACGCGGCGCTCAACCAGGCGCCTCGCGCGCCGCTACGGCCGCATCGCGAGCGGAGAGGGCGTCGCGCCGGACGCGATCTTCATCGACGGCGGCAAGGGGCAGGTCGGCGCGGCGAAGGAGGCCCTCGCCGAGGTCGGGCTCTCCGACATCGCGCTCGTCGGCATCGCGAAGGGTCCGGAGCGCAAGCCCGGCCTCGAGGAGCTCTGGATCGGCGGAGCGCGCGGTGCGGCTGCACGCCGGATCACGCCGGGCTGCACCTCATCCAGCAGATCCGCGACGAGGCGCACCGCTTCGCCATCGCCGGGCACCGCGCGCGCCGCTCGAAGCGCCGCACCACGTCCTCGCTCGAGGGTATCTGCAGGAGTGGGCGCGAAGCGCCGCAAGCAGCTGCTGACGAGGTTCGGCGGACTGAAGGGGGTCATGGGCGCGAGCGTGGAGGACCTGACGCAGGTCGAGGGCATCAGCCGCAAGCTCGCCGAGAAGATCTACCGGGAGCTCCATGCCGCTTAACGTTCCGAACCTGCTGACCTGGCTGCGCATCGTGATGATCCCGCTGGTGATCGGGGTGTTCTACGTTCCCGACGCCGTGGCTGACGATCTGGCACCGCAACCTGATCGCGACCGCCGTGTTCGCCGTCGCGGCGATCACCGACTGGCTCGACGGCTATCTCGCGCGGCGCCTGAACCAGACATCGGCGTTCGGCGCGTTTCTCGACCCGGTCGCGGACAAGCTCGATGATCGCCGCCGCGCTGATCGTGCTGGTCGGCTCGAGCGCGCGAACGCGATCATCGCGGTCGTGATCATCGGCCGGAGATCGCCGTCTCGGCGATGCGCGAATGGATGGCGAAGATCGGCCAGTCGAAGAGCGTCGCGGTCAACTTCCTCGGCAAGGTCAAGACGATCTCGCAGATGATCGCGGTGCCGCTGCTGCTCTATCACGACCGGATCGGCGCACTCGATCCGCAGCGCGTCGGCACCTGGCTGATCTATCTCGCCGCGATCCTCACCCTGGTGCTCGATGGTCAACTATCTGCAGCGCGCCCTGGCGCCGCGCGCGCCCGGAGACCGCCGCCGCAGTATTGACCGCAGGGGACCGGCCCGTAGAATTTGCCCTCCGCGCGGGAGTAGCTCAGTTGGTAGAGCGTAACCTTGCCAAGGTTAAGGTCGGGAGTTCGAGACTCCTCTCCCGCTCCAAGAATTTCGTGGAACAGCCCGTCCCGATCCGTTGCTGTTCCGGTTCACAAGCGCACGGCGGGGTGGCAGAGTGGTCATGCAGCGGCCTGCAAAGCCGTGGACGCCGGTTCGATTCCGACCCCCGCCTCCAAGTATCAGGGGACCTTCCCGTATTTTAGAAAGACGGAAAGGTCACCCTTGTCTGCCGCCTGCTGCCTTACGCGGCGTGGTCACGGTAGTCACTTGTTCCAATGTCACTGCGGTCTGTGCCAACGCCCTGCCACTCAGCACTGCGTTCGTATTCAGCGAAACCAGCGTTTTGGACAATATCGTTCCCCTTGACGTTAGCCGTCGTTCCAAGGGTCGCTTGGCCGGCGACCTGCCAGAAGACGTGTTCTTGGCCTGTGCGCCGCCGGCCAGAGTAGACAATGGCGCCGTCGCCCACGGTTAGATCTATCCCTATCTGGAAGATCCAGACATCATTTGCGCCGCCCGTGAGAGGGTGACACCGGGAGCGTTTATCGTAAGCGCAGTCCCCCACTTATAAAGACCGGGAGAGATCCCGCCCGGTAATATTTCCAGCACCCAGTTCGGTAACAGGAGCGGGGACTGTCCGTCCAGCGGCGTCGGCGTAAGCGAGCTCCATGTCGGATACCGCCGTGGTCAGGAATGAGGCGTCAGTCAGCTCACAAGCATTGTTAGGACCCGCCCCATCGACTGAATGCACTGTCCCTGTCACTTCTGCGCACGTTACCAGGATGGCAGTACCGCTGATGGGACTCGCTCCGACATCTCCGGTAATGACAGAGTCCGGAACGTCTGTGACTCCTGCTTTCGTCAGAATCGCGAAACCGGCGGCCGTTCCAAGTGTTACCGGCGCCGGACCTGCCGCTGAAGCTGCGGCACCGGTTCTGTCGTGAAGGTCCACGTCATGTCGGCAGCCAACGGAATACCTGCCAGGTCCATGGCCGCGGTGGTGATCGTGGCGGTATATGGGGTATTGGCCGCGAGATCGCTGGTTGGGTCCAAGGTCGCAACGGAGCCCATGGAGGTCACAGTACCCGAAACAGGCGTTGCCCCTTGCTTCAAGGTAAAGCTCGTTGCGGTGATCGTCGCTGGGTCCGATCGACCTCATTGAAGAGTGGCGGTGACGTTCCTAGCTGACGACCGCACCGATGGCCGTATCGGCGGGATCTGTGAGCTCACGGTGGGGGCGGTGGTGTCTGTCGTTGCACCGGTTGTAAAGCTCCATATCTTGTCGGCAGCCAACGCGTTTGCCTGCCATGTCCTTGAACCCGGTCGTGGCCGTGGCCGTATAGCCGGTACTGGCGCTGCGAGATTGCCTGCGCTGGGGCGAAGGTCGCAGTCCTGCCGACGCAACTCGCAGCGCCCGGAACAGTCGTTACCCCTTGCTTCAAAGTAAACATTGGCGGCGCAGGTTGCAGGGTCCATTGCCTCGCTGAAGGTAACGGTGAGCTTCTGGTTGGGTGGCTACCCCGGTGGTCGTGTCGCCAGGGTTTGTGGAACTCACGGTGGGGGCGGTGGTGTCTCCCGCTGGGCTATTACTATTGTGACTGCTTCCGCATCCGGCCATAAAAACGGCCAGTAGCAACGTCATGAACCACAGCTTATAGATTCTCATAGCATGAACTCCTTAGTAGCAATGCGACTATCGACCTTGCCCTGAACTAGCCGCTGCTCGTGACCGGCGGTTCGGGTTTCGGGGAAGGCCTCGCACGTTACATCCCGAGGACAGCATCGGAGGTGTACGGGCTGATTCCAAGGGTAGGCGCGGGAGCGTCGGTGGTCTGTGCGGTACCGTACCGATCGCTCGAGGAACAGCCATAATCCGGAGGCCATTGCTGTTCCCGGTCACAAGACGCACGGCGGGGTGGCAGAGTGGTCATGCAGCGGCCTGCAAAGCCGTGGACGCCGGTTCGATTCCGACCCCCGCCTCCAATCTCTTCGCGGCCAGCTGGACGCGAGATCAAGTCGTCAAAGACTGGTCGTGCTTGCTATCACCAGCGCCGCGATGAGCAAGCAGGCCGCCAGTTTGAACTCCCAAGTCATTTGACGGCCACATTGCTCTCCGAGGTTCTCGATCTTCCCCGGAGATTGGGCATAGGTTGCAGTGCTGAGGTTCTGGCCTTCGTGTCGGGCAGCAGGCGATCGTATTCCTTCTTCACCACCGCATAGCATTCGCATACCCGCTCCTCCAGGCCCGGCCGGTCGAGGACCGTAATGCGGCCGCGGCTGTAGTGGATCAGGCCCAGGTCTTGCAATTTTCCCGCCGCCTCGGTGACGCCCTCGCGGCGCACCCCCAGCATGTTGGCAATCAACTCCTGGGTCATGGTGAGCTCGTTGGACGGCAGGCGATCCAGGCTCAACAGCAGCCAGCGGCAGAGTTGCTTTTCCACGGAGTGGTGCCGATTGCACACGGCGGTCTGCGACATCTGCGTGATCAAGGCCTGCGTGTAGCGCAGCAGCAAGACCTGAAATTCGCCGTGGCGATCGAATTCTCTCTTCAGCGCGTCCCCTTGAGCAGAAAGGCCTGGCCTGAGCTTTGCACCAGCGCCCGGCTGGGCGTGGTTCCCCTCCCATGAACAAGGCGATGCCCACCATGCCTTCATCACCGACCACGGCAATTTCCGCCGAGGCGCCATCCGTCATGACGTAGAGCATCGAAACGATGCAACCCGGGACAGGAAAATAAACCTGCTCCAGCTCGGCGCCGGGCTCGTAGATCACCTTGCCCAATGGCATCAGCACCGGCTGCAGATCGGGCGTCAGGCGATCAAACACGTCGGCAGGCAGGGCCGCGAGCAGGTGGTTGTGGTCCGAGCAACCGTGATTGAAGGGGTCAAAGCCGTATCTCGAATAATAGAACCAATCCGCCGCCCAACACGAATATGCCGCGCACTCTACGCGGAAATCGGCGACCCGTTCTGTTCGGTGTCGCACATAGCGTGCCCCCGGCCCTCGATGCCGCGTCCTGTTGCCGCAACTGTACGGCAACGTACAGAAGCCGGAAGGCGTTCGGCGGTTTAATCCGCCTTGGCATAGACGTGCATCCCGCGCTCGATATCTTCCAGGCAGGGTGCCGTCCTCACAGGAGCACGCTGTTGAAGAACGGATCCCGGAACAATAGATCGCATAGCGTCGAAATCGCTTTCTCCAATAGGCGACAGTCCCAGGGGGCGGTGCAAACCGATACGACGGATTCGAGTGCGCGGCGGTTGCAGCAATCCCGTATGGCGCTGGCAGGGCTCACGCGCACGCACTCACGGTCAGCGAGCGGCATTCGGCCGAGGTCCAGAAGAAACTGGAAGCCCTCGCCGAAGCCAATTCATATCTCCGAAGCAAGTTGATGGAGGTCGAGAGAAAAGTGGTGATGGCGAGCCATCTCGCCTATCACGATGCGCTCACCGGATTGCCCAATCGCCGCCTGCTGCTCGATCGCCTCAACCAGGCCACCGCGCGGCCGTCGCGCCATAGAAGGCGAGTGGCGTTGGTGTTCTTCGATGTGGACGGATTCAAGGCGATCAACGACAAACTCGGGCATGCCAAAGGGGACAAGATCCTGCAGGAAATCGCACGGCGCTTGTCCGCCTGCCTGCGCGAGACCGATACGGCCTGCCGTTACGGGGGGACGAGTTCATCGTCATGCTGCCGGAAGTCGAGGACGAGCAGAGGCGCGGCGGTAGTGCAGCAGAAAATCCGCGCGCAATTGGCCGCCCCTATCACGTCGACGGCGCCACGATCGCGGTAACGCTCAGCATGGGCGCCGCGGTCTATCCGGAGGACGCCAAGAGATTGCCACGATTTGATCCAATTGGCCGATTCCGCCATGTACAGCGTGAAAACCGGGAACGGCGCTACGCCAAAGGCGCAACAGCGGACAGGATTGGCGCGGCGGGTGCTGGTTGACTAAAGCAAGGGGGCCTATGCCGATACCTGCGCGGCCGTTTTGCACGGATCTTCGCTGTCCCCGGATCGCATCGGGAGAGCGATATCGGCAGAAATGGATTGATGCCGATTGCTTTCGCGGGCGCCCTGCTTTTGCGCTTCGCATCCCGTCGGCGCAGCCCTCCCGCTCGCGGAGGAACCGGGCGCGAATCCTCCGTCGGTGAACGAGCTGTTCAAAAAATGGGGTGCGGTGTACGGAGTCGAGTGGCAATTGCTCAAAGCCGTCGCGCAGGAAGGAGTCTCGCTTGAATCCCAACGCCGTCAACAACGCCGACAACGAGTCCATAGGATTGATGCAGGTGTTGTGCCGCCCGGACGGACGGGGCGGCTGCGCCAACAGCCTCAAGGTCGATGGATGGAGCGGCGCCACGCGGAGAAAGCTGTTCGATCCGGAGTTCAATATCAAGATCGGTGCGCAGATTCTCGCGTGGAACATCCGAAAATACGGAATGCCCAAGGCGATCGCGGTCTACAACCGATGGGCGGAGCGATCGTCTCCCGTAGCGGGTCCATTCGAGAATCAATCCTACGTCGCGGCCGTCCTGGGCAACTACAGATACAGGGAAAGTGCGCCAAGTACGCTATTCCTGTCGAACGGACCCGCGTGGTTTCTGGGTCCGCTTGTCGGAAACTCGTGTTCGGATTCAAGTGTATTGGGAGCGGAGAACTGCGAGGCGGCGCTGGATTCCAGGCACCCGTATGCGAGGTATGCGCACATGATCTTCGCCGGTCTCAAGTCAAAGGTCTTCGGTATGGAATCGAGGAGTTTGGCGAATTTTCCCGCTGGAGCTCTCCGGTGACGATCGAGCCATTCCAGAGAAAGAGCACTTGACGTGGACGCCCGCGGTCCATCTGTCTGCCGCGAACAAGGCCGACTTCGGCCGGCAGCCGCTGGTGGCGACCCACAATCTGCATCAGTCCGAGCTGTTCACCGACTCGGCGCTGATCGATCTCCTCGATCGCTTTCCCCGGCAACATCTCTACGCGCTTGTCGATGGGGACCGACCCCGCGCGCATCGAGAACCGGCTCGCCCTTCACGACGGAGTGAGCGGTGCCGAGCTGTTGCGGGCGGTCAAGAACGGCCGTCTGTGGCTCAACGCCACGCAGGTCGATACGCGCCGACAGGCGTTATCGCGAGCTCATCGACCGGCTCTATGAGCAGCTCGCGGCCCAGTGCCCGGCTTCATCCTTTGGCGAGCCGCGGGACGCTGCTCATCTCCTCGCCGCGCGCGCTCGTCTACTACCACGCCGACGGCCCGGCGTCGGCGCTCTGGCATATCCGGGGCCGGAAGCGAATTTGGATCTATCCGGCCCTCGACGGGCGCTACATCCAGCGCGAACTGCTGGAAGACATCTTCGCCGGCGTCCGGCACGAGTACCTGCCCGTACGAAAGCGCATACGACCAGGCGGCCGTTTCCTATGAGCTCGGGCCGGGGCAATGGGCCACCTGGCCCCAGAATGCTCCGCACCGGGTGACCAACCTCGACGACGTGAACGTTTCGCTCTCCACCGAGCACTTCACCCCGCAAACGCGGCGGCGTTCGCAGGTCTATGTCGCCAATCGATTCTTCCGGATGCGCTTGGGGCTGCAGTACCTGTCGACGCAGGAAGAAGGCCCGCTTGCGCTGGCGAAGACGGTGGTCCACCGGCTGGCGCGCAAAGGCGGGCTGGACCGCGTGCGATTCGCGCGCCACAGGCCCACGCTGCGGGTCGACGCCGACGCTCCCGGAGGCGTGGTCGCGCTCGACGATCCGGACAGCTCGAAGGGGTTTCACCCTTGATCGAGGTTCGGTGCTTGCACACCTCGAGGAGATCGAAGCGCTTCGAGAACAGATCGACGCGTTGAATCTCGCCTCCGCGCGGCCGGATCCGTTCTCGACTTTCGAATTCTACGAAAACTACCTTCGCAACGAGGGACGTTTTCCGCGAGAGGACGGTCTGCGTCCATGGTTTCTGGTCGCGTTCGCCGCCGGCCGGCTGGTCGCGTACCTTGCCCTGAAACAGGTTGTGCACAGGGTCATGGGTTTGCGGGCGCTGCAGATCGACTGGCTGACCGCCCACACCGCCGACCGCCCGCATCTGGTGGCGGGGCCGGGGTATGCGAACGAGGCGAGCGAGGCGTTCTACGCCTATCTCTTGAAGCGCAAGCAGGAGTGGAGCCTGCTCGAATTTCAACAGCAGGACGAAGCTTCGCCGCTATTTCCGCCGCCCGCGACGGTCGCGTTCGAGGGCTGCCGGGTGCGCCAATGGCCGAACATGGAAAACGGCACGATTCCCGTGCGTTGGGATACGGTGCATGAGTACTTCAAGGCATTCTCGAAAAATTCCGCTCGAACGTCAGCCGGCAGATACGCACGCTTTTTCGGCAGGCGAGGTGGAATGCCTGATGTCCTCGGACCCGGCGATCACTCCGTACCTGTTCGACCTGTACCGCATCGTCGAGTCGCGCAGCTGGAAGTCGACAGCGGATGCGGCCATCGGCCGCGACCCCAAGTGGGTCGAGTACTACGAGGGTCTGCTCGGCGCCCGGCAGCCCATGCATCTGTCGATCCACGTGCTCCTGCTCGATGGCGTGCCGATCGCCGGACTCATCAACGGCTCGTTCCAGAAAGGTCTCTACGCGCTGCATATCGCCTACGACCAGGGCCTGAGCCGGCTCGCACCCGGGGCGGCGGTGTTGCTGATGGGAATGCGGCAAGCCATCGATGGCCGGTTCGCGTTCTTCGATCTGCTCTGGGGTTTCGGGTACTACAAGACCCGGTGGCTTGCCGAAATGACGGAAACCCGGAGCGTGCAGATATACCGGAAGGGCGGAATATTCTTCTGGCGGAGAATGCTCGGAGACTTGAAGCGCCGGATGCTGTGGACGTGGAACCGGGCGGGAGTCCGCGCTCTTCAATCCGGTGAGCAGGGATGCCATCGAGCTCCAGGCGACGCCGGACGCGGACTCCCAGCCGGAGATGACTGTCAGGCGAGAAAAGCGCGTCGCCGCGCTGGTTGCGCAGGTACGCCGCGGTCAGGGAATTCCTTTCGGCGGCGGCGCTGGCCTCGGTGATGCCGTTCGAAACTCATCGCATGCCGTGGCGGCTGGAATCGAGCCGTGAACACGGGTCACGGACCGACACCCTGCATTGACGCCGGGATCCGAGAGAGGGCGCTGCAGGCTCGCGCAAGGAAAGGATCGCGATGCCGATCGAGGTTGATCAATTCGCCGATCAGCATGCCCACCAGCGCGCCGCCATGCCGAACCGCAGCATTCCCCAATAGCTGGACGCCGAGGGATATCACGGCGCTGACGAGCGTGAGCGAGGTCAGGATGCGGAAGCGTCCTTGTGCCGCAAGCAGACAAACCAGCTGATTGCGGACGACTATCACGAGGAAAATCGCTCCCCACAGCAGCAACAGTTCATCGCGCTGCGCGAACTGCTTTTTCAGGACGACGGCAAAAAGCCAATCGCGCAGCAACCACAAGAGGGCGAAGTAGCACAGCGTCATCGCGCCCAGGCCCAAGGCCATCAGGCACAGGCGACGCCACAAAGACGGGCGCCGTGCCGGTGCAGCCATCCAGCCGCCAGCGGCAGCATGAGCGAGCCGATCCCGGTCGAGATCAGGTTCACGGGCATCATCAGCAGCCGCGTGGCCGCGATCGCCGCCACCGTGGCGACGTCGAGGGTACCGGCGACAAGATAGATATAGCCTTGACTGAAGGCCCAATGGATGCCCGCGCCCGCCGTGGACCAGGCGGCGAGCGGGACGATTTCCCGCAGGATGCCCTGGGCGCCATCCGTGCTCCAGGGCTCGTGGCGGTGCAAGCTCCGGGACAGCAAAATCCCGCTCGCCACCGCGGCGAGGCCCAGCGTGAAGACGGCGGCGACGGCCGGTGCCGGCGTCAAGGTCACGAGCATGACCCCCGCCACCATCAGCACGACGTAGAAAATATCGGTGCGAAGCACGTCGTACGGACGGCGATGCGTGAGCAGCACCATGCGGAAGTATTCGCGGTGCAGGATCGCGAGCGCCGCGAACGCCGTGGCGAGCACCAGAGGGCCGGTGTGAACGTCCAGCACCTGGGCGTACCACAGGCCGAGCGCGATCACGACCGCAATGCCGCCGAGCGCCGGCAGAATTCTTCGTTGCGCGCGATACAGACCGCCGACGAGCTCGCCGCGTCCCAGGCGATCGAGCCGGTTCATGCGGATCGCCAGCGGAGGGCTGAAAAACGCGTTCTGCATGGAAACCAGCAGGATAATCGCGCTCGAGGCCAGGACGTAGTAACCGTATTGAACGTCGCTCGTGCTTCGGATCAGAATCAGGCCGATCGCAAAATTGGCGGCGGAAAGCAGGGCCTGGCTGGTGATCGCGCTGCTGAGCAGGCGCGCGAAGGCGAAGTGCCGGCGACGGCGATCGCTCACGACTATTCCCGCTTGGTGCGCACCCACTCCGCGGATTCGCGCGCGCGCAGCATCAGCAGCACTTTCCAAAGCACGAAAGACGGGGCACGCGCCAAATCCATGAGGCCGCGCATGCCGACGCCGCTCAGTTGCCAGCCGCGCAACACGTAAAGCAGCAGACTCAGGCCGCAGACAAGCCCAAGCCACAGCCACATCTCCGCGGAAGGTTCCCACAGCAGGGCGATGCCGGCGAGGACGATCAGCGCCGCGACATTCACCGCCACATAGGACAGCGGCGGCACCAACAAATCGAGCGCCAGATCCAGGCAGACGCCGCCGCCGGGATCCTCGGCCGCGTGCAGCAGCGGCAGGATCCTTGGCGCGAATCAGCTGAAAGCGTCCGCTCTCCCAACGCTGGCGTTGAGTGCGCGCGCCGCGCCTCACCCGACACCATCATCCCGGCGACCTGCGCTTCGTCCGCATAGTGCACGCGATAGCCGGCGAGGCCCACGTCGATTCCGTATTCGATGTCCTCGGTCAGGGAGAACGCCCGATACGGCACCTGGTGCAGAAGCCGGTGAGTAACGCACCAGCCGTTGCCGCGTATCCCGCAGGAGAGCTGCAAGCGTTCGCGCGCGCGCGAACGCACTCGGTGAAATGCGGCCATGGCGATGGCCAGCGAGACGCGTGCGCCATGACGCTTGCGGGTTCAGCACGCCGTAGTGCGCCTGTATCGCCTTGGCTCCATCGTCGATGCGCCCGGCAAACGCCTCGAGCAGGTTCGCCGAGACCTCGGTGTCGGCGTCGACGACGACCACGGCGTCGGCCCAGCCGAGCGCCTGGCTCGTGTGGAATGCAAAATCCAGCGCGTATCCCTTGCCGCGGCGCGCGGGGTCGTGGCGCTCCAGCACTTCGGCGCCGGCGGTACGGGCGAGCGCCGCAGTGGAATCGGTGCAATTGTCGGCGACGACCAGCACGCGGAAACCGTCGGCGGGCCAGTCGAGCTTGCGCAGGTTGGCGACGACGCCTTCGATCGCCGCGCGCTTCGTCATGGGCCGGAACGACGACGTCGAAGCGCAGCCGTCGCGAACGAACGCAGCGGCGCGCCGGCGGCGCGCTTGACAGCAGCGTGAACAACAGCAAATACAGGCTTATCGCCGTTGCGGGCAGCGCCAGCGCGAGCAGGATAAGGTTCGCAATGGCCGTCATGTGGCTTTGCTTCCGTATTCCTGGTAGTGCCAGCCGAGGAAGATCGATATCTTTCCGAGATTGGCCGATGCCTTGAGCATCCAATACACGGCGCGGTGCCGGCCGGACGGCAAGGACAAGAGCGCCAATCCCGCCGCCATTGTCGACTGCGCGAGCGCGCGCAGGAGCAGGCGCGCGCGGCCGGCCGTCGTCAAATCCCCAAGACGTCCCGCCAGCTTGTGACGCGCGAAGTCCTGCCCTCCGCGCAACGCCCGCAGCAGCAGCCAGCGCAGGGACAGCCGCGAGGCTTCGACCGGCTCGTGAACGACAGCCTCGTCGCACCAGACGATGCGTGCGCCACGTCGCACCAGGCGGCATAAGAGATCGCCGTCCTCGCCGCCGGTCAGTCCGTAGCCCGGAGTCGAAAGGCGCCGGGCCGTCGCGCAGGAGCGCGCCGTGCAACAGCACGTTGCCGAAGCGCAGTTTGTTGAGAGGAATGACGGCGCCGGTTCGCATACGCGCCCAGGCATAGAAGTCGCCCTTCCGGATCCATGCCGGAGCATCGGCGGGCACGATCGGCTCGACCGGACCGAGCACGCCGTCGGCGGCACACCGGACGACGGTCTCGGTCAGCTGCTTCAGCCAGGCTGCCGGCGCGCGTTCGTCGTCGTCGACGAAGGCGATCCAGTCGCCGTTCGCGAGCTCCACGGTGCGATTGCGCGTCAAGGAAATGTTTTTCACGGGTTGAATATCGTAGTAAATCGGAAACGGAGCGCCCAGCGTGCGCCGTTGCTCCACCACGGCGCGCGCGCTGCCCGCGGCGTCGTTGTCGACCACCACGACTTCGTTCGGAAGATGCTGTTGTGCGACGAGATCGTCGAGCAACGCGGCGAGGCGTTCCGGCCGGCGATAGGTGGCAATGCAGACACTGACGACTCATAGGGGCGGCTTGGAGTCGGTGCGGTCCAGACGTTTGGCCGCCGTCAAAGCCGTTGCCAGTTCCCGGCGCGCTCTGAACAGATTCCAGGCGAGCAGCGCCAGCGCGGTCCCGCTCAACAGCGGCGAAAGCCCTTGGAAAACGCGAGCAGCAGCGCCAGCACCACGAAGAACATCAGCCGTATCAAATGAAACGGCGCTTCGGGCCATTCCTTGCCTCCCATCCGGTATACGCAGTACGGAACCCACTTCGCCAGGACGTGGGCGCCGAGTGCGACCGCGCCGATCGGGACGATCGGCACCAGCGCGACAAAGGCCGCGCTGCGCGCGAACTGCAATCCCGCGAACATCCAGACCCGTGTTCCTTTGTCGAAACGGTTGTACAGCGTGAACCAGCCGTGGGTAGCCAGCAGCACGGCGGTCCAGACGGCGAAGTCCGCGGGCACGGGGGTCACCGGCCAGCGCAGCAGAACGACGGCGACCGCGCCGCAGGCAAACGCCCAGATCCAGGGCTGCCATCGCGGCGTAGCGACCGGAGAATCCAGAAACTCCGCGCTGAGTTTTGGATTGATCTCGAAGCGCGCGGCGATCCAGATCGTTGTCGACGTATCCGCGCTCGTAGATCGGCCCAGAACGACACCAGCAGGAACAGCAGGCCCAGAACGTGCAGCACCGGCAGCGCGCGCCAGCGCTATCGAGCTCAGCACCCAAAACGCGAAATCCTCCTGCAGGATGCCGCGGACGATATAGCGCTGACCGGGGCGCTTGACCTGGGTCAGGTACTGGCCGGGCAGGTAGACGCCGCTCAAGGCGCGGCGATAGCGCGCTTCCGGCCATACCGTGCGCAGAGGACGCGCGCACGCATTGAGCAGGGTGAGATCCTGCGCCGAATCGGTGAGGACGAGCGCGCGGCGAACCGTGTCGTCGCCGAGCGCGCCGACCGCCAGATGGAGTTTTCCGTCGCGACGATCGGCGAAGGTCGACAGCCGCGCGGCCACGATCTGCGCCTGCGGCAGACCCAGCGCCGCGACCAGCGGCGCGACGATCGGCTGGAATCCGGCGGTGGCGATGATCGGGGTCGTACCCGGATTCTTGAGCGCAGCCATCAGACGCAGGTTGGTGAAATCTCTCGCCAGTCCGGCGACGCGGGTCTTCCAGCGATTTCCGGTCCAGGGAAGGCAGGTCGATATGAGCCGCACGCGCCACACGTCGCGCGTCGCCTCGCCGCCGGTCCAGCGCCACGGCTTGATGACATCCAGCATCCGCATCAGCAACAGCGCCACCAGAGGCGGGCGCGCCGAGTCGATGAAATCTTCGGTGGAGTTGCGCAGGTAGAGCGTTTCATCCAGATCGAGCAGGACCGGTCCGACGTGATCCAGGATCGCGCCGATGGCGGTCTCCGGCGATACGTCGTGCGGCGTGACGACATCGGCCGCGTTCATGGCGCGCCCACGGAAAGGAAATGCCGGCGCTGTCTCGCGCACGGGAGGTTTCGATGCAGCCGCTTGCGCAGCGCGGCGCAAGGCTGCTCGACCCAGCGGCGCATCGGTTCCGCCACCGCCAGCGTGAGGACGGCTCCCGCGAGCGTCAGCCAGAGCCAGCCCAGCTGCGGCCAGTGCTTGGCGAGTCCCGACAGAATCACGTGATGCGAAAGGTAGATCGTGTAGGAAATCGTCCCGATGTACACGAGAGGCCGGGCGTTCAGCCAGCGGAACGGCAGCCGGTCCGCCCTGGCCACCGCCAGATAGATCAGGGGGCGATCGCCAGGCTCTGAAGGGTGTAGCGGGCGGTGAGGCGGAAGACTTCGTCGCGATACAACAAGGTGCCGACCAGCACCGCGACGCAGACCGCGGCGACGTCCCCAGTCTCTTGAGGGCGTTCGGGGCCGGGACAGGGTCGAGCCAGGGATTGCGCGCGAGCGCCATGAGGCATCCGACGAGAATCGCGTCGACCCGGGTATCGGTGGCCATGGTGAGGTAGGCCTCCGACTCGCCGTGAAATACGAGCCAATAGCGCCACGCCAGAACGGCCGCGCAGAACGCCGAAAGCGCGGTTACGGACAATCCGACGCGGCCGAAGCGCAGCAACAGCGCGGCCAGCGGGGGATAGAAGAGGTAATAGTGTTCCTCGATCGCCAGCGACCACACCACGCCCAGCCCCGCGGGCATGCCGTCGAAAATCATGCGCGATCACGTAGTAGTTGCCGAAGTAGAACAGGGCGGAGAACAATCCGCCCGGGGTGAAACCGCCGTCGATGACGGAAGCGAGGGCCAACAGCCCGGCCGCGGCCACCACGATGAACAGCGGCGGCATCAGCCGCAGCAAGCGGCGCAGATAGAAGCCCCGGTAGCTGATCCCGCCGCTACGGGTGTGCTCGATACGCATGAGCGTGGTGATCAAATAGCCGCTCAGCACGAAAAAGATGGTGACCCCGAGGCCGCCGGGAACGAGACTGTCGGCCCCTCCGTGCGCGAAGAACACGAGCGACACCGCGACCGCGCGGATGCCGTCGAGGGACGGGATCGCACCCGTGGCGTATTCGGGACGGTCGATCGCGGCCGTCACGGCATCAGGCTCGTCCGCCCTGAGCGCGCGTCAGGGATTTTTGCGCGAGCGGCAAAGCCAGGCGGTGGACCGGCCTGCCGATGGAGGGATGCGGCTCCCCGAAGATCGAACGCAGCTGGCGCTCCAGGAGGCCGCGCGCCAGTGCCGTCGTGGCGAGCGTCATGATGACGAAATCGACGCTCAGCACGCTGAACCAGTGGGTTTCCGACAGGTTCGTGATCGCCTGTTGGAAGAACAGCGCCAGATACAGGGCGCTCTGATGCCGGTCTATTTCCAGCAGCTGCAGGCACTGGCGCACGTGGGTGATCGATGTAGGCGATCAGGCACGCGAGGCCGACCCATCCCAGATCGTTGACGATTTCCAGATAGCCGTTGTGGGCGGACCCGGGGTAGAAGGAACGCATGCGCCACACGAATTCGTAGGACTCCGTTCCGGCCACAGGTACGTACCGGTCCAGTACGCTCCGTAGCCGGTTCCGAGGAAGGGGTGGTAGCGAATGTGCTCGGCGATGATCATCCAGATTTCGCGTGCGGCCGGTAAGACTCATGTCCTTGTCGGTCAGCAGGGTGACGGGAGCCATGAGCGTTCCGAGCCCGGGAATCAGGTTCAGGATGGCGAGGGCGTATATCAGGAGCGCCGCCAGCAGCATCGAGATCAGATAGGGCATGGGGACGCAGGCCGTGGGGCGAACGCAGCAACAGCGACCAGGAAGATCATCACGACCACGGTGGCCGCCAACGACGTCGAGCTGCGCGACAGCACCAGGCAGGTCACGGCCAGTGCGCAGCCGGCCAGAGCGGACAGGAACCTGACCTCCCGGGCGAGCCATGCGTGAAACCAGAAAATCAGGGCGATGCAGGACAGGGCGCCGAGCCCGTTCTTGTGATTCGCAAGCCCGCGCCAGGCGCCGATGAGCTCGGTCGAAGTCTCTTGATGGATCGCGAGCGTCGGGAAGGCGAGGCCGAAAAGAATGGAGCCGAGCAGCGTGATGGTGAGGATCGGGCGCACCACATTCTGGCAGCGTCGCGCATGCCAGGCGATCAGCACGAACGCGGTGCACGCCAGTACGATCGTGAACATCCGGACGAGGCGCCGCGACGCTCAGACGAAGGATCGATCGACCAGGCGATGCTGAGGACCGCGAGCGCGACGAACATGGGCAGGATACGGATTCAGCACGCGCGCCAGCACCCACGCCAGGCCCGCGCGCCACAGTACGATGATGGCGCTCAGCGCCAGCAGTCCCAGCCACAGCATGCGGCTGACGGGTCCGCCAGAAGTGGGCGCGGCCGCGAAGCTATTGGTAGTCGAAGCCTTCCGGCACGATCATCAGGACGATCAGCACCCACATCATTCCCGCGAGGAAGAGCGAATGCCGATCGTCTCTCAGCCACGACGCGCCGTAGCGTCGCGCGGTGTTCGATGTCGTTGGATCCAAGGCTGTCGCTTTCGATGGATGGTGCGCCGGTGTCGGGCAAGACGAGCCTGTCGAGCGGCCTGAAAATCAGAAATGGCTGATCACGGCGCCCAGAATCTGCGAACGCGTGGCCGCCAGTCGCCGCAACATGTCCTGCATGTCCTTGTAGGGCGTGTGTTGCGCCCGGCTCAGGGTCAGCACGCGGCCGACGAAGTTCGCGACCGCCAGCGCATCCGAAAAGTGCATGACAGGAGCCGTATCGACCACGACGAACTCGAAGTTGTCGCGCCAGTCTTCGATCATCGCGGCGAAACCGCTGCTCGACAGCAACTCCAGCGGATTGCTCGGGATAGCCCCGGCCGTCAGCACCGACATCCGCGGCAGGCCACTGCACGGCATGAAGGTACGGCGTCCGAGCCGGACTCGATCGCCTGCGAGAGCCCTTGCCGGTTGTCGGTGCCGAAAAGCAGATGCTGCCGCGGGCGGCGCAGATCCGCGTCGACGAGCAACGTCGGGCGGCCGGTCTGCGCGAAGGCGATGGCGAGCTCCGCGGCCAGCATCGAGCGACCTTCGCCGGCGCAGGGGCTCAACAAGGCGACGATGTCGGCGCGATCGGGCGACTCGCGCCGCAGGAGCAGCTCGGTCCGCAGCGCGCGGATTTTTTCGCAGCGCGGGTCACGAGGGTCGTGCGCCATGATCAACCGGTCGTCGGGCTCTACGGCGCGCTCGATCGGCGTGATTTCACACTTGGACCGCGGCGCCGTGTCGGCGCCGTCATGCGATGCGTGTTGCGAATCGCGGAAATCTGTGAGCTCGCTGCGCCGGTGCTCACGCAGTACTCCTCATGCGTAGCCTGCCGAATTCCACCAGCACCGGGATACCATGATGGCGCTCGAGATCGTCGCGGCAGCGCACGCGGCGGTTGAGTAGCTCATAGCCCAGAGGGATGCCCAGGCCGAGCATGGCGGCGGCCATGCAGCCCAGAATCAGGCCGGTCAATACCTTGGGCTTGCTGGGCTTTACGGGCGGTGTGGCGCGGCTGATGAAGCTCGACGTTGGTGTAGTGGCCGCCGGAGGCGAACATGACCTGGTCGAAGCCTTCGAGCGCGCGCTTTGAGTACGGCCTGCGACGAGTCGAGCTCCAGGAGATATTTCGCGGCTTCGTCGTGGAGTTGGCCGCTGGCGAGCACCTTCACGCGCTGTTCCGCCACTGCCCGCTGCAGACTCTGCTCCAGTCGCTGCGCTGCGCTCAGCGTCGCCGATGCATTGGCGGAGTAGCTGCTGCACCGGCGGACGCGAGCGAGCGTCGAGCGTCTTGCAACCTGCGATTGCAACTCCAGGACGTCGGGATGGTCGCGAGGTGTAGAGCGTATTGAACTGTGCCAGACGCGCTTCCTGGGCGACGAGCTGCGTCTTTCAGGCGTTTGGACCAGCGTTCGAAGACAGGACCTGGTCGTTGACGGACTGATCTCCCGATGCCCGCGCTTCGGCGGCGCGGCGTGCGTTCTGCGCGTCGAGCAAGTGCTCCTCGAGAGTCGTCCAGCAGAGCCAAATCGACGTTGGTCTTGCTTCCCTCGTCGATCAAGGCGTTTCGTTGATTGAAGGCCGTGACGTCCTTCTGTGCCTGATCGACCTTGCCCTTGAGCTCACTCAATTGCTGCGCGTAACGCTTGGCGCGCTCACCGGGCGGGCCGGTCGAGCGGAATAGTCCTGCTCCTTGTAGATCTCCGCCACCGCATTCGCCACCTGCGCCGCTTCCGTAGGGTCCCTCGCCGAATACGCCACGTAGATCAGCTGACTGCCCATCTGGCCCTGATAGATCGACAAATTTCTGCCCACTTCTTTTGCCACCCAGTCGCGCAGCGTGCCGCTGTCGCCGCTGTAGCCCCGGACGTAGTCCTTGTTCCGCGTCAGCTTGAGGCGGTCGACAACCGCCAGCAACACCTCCGGGGTTTGCATCAGCTCCAGCTGAGTCGCGATGTAACTGCTTACCTGACCGACCGGAAGTTCCTTGCCGTTCAAGCGGATCGTTGACTTCGTAGTTCACCATCAGCGTCACCGTGGCGGTATACGTTCGCGGCCACAATCGCCAGGGCGAGCACCGTGAGAGACAGGACCACGAGCACGATCAGCGTGGTCAGCCTGCGATGAGCCCAGACGATGGAGAAAATCTGCGCCAACGAAAGGCCGGATAGACGAAATTCAGCGGAATGACCGGCGTGACCAACGACACCGGCGCTTCTCGGGATATCAGAGGATATTCGTTCATGGGCAGAGCCGGGTTGGCGGCGCCGGAGCGGAGGAATCCCTTGCGAAGGGGCATGGAGTAAATGGGCTCGGCTGGTCTCGCCGGCAATCTTCAGCGAAATTCCGTGTCATCGACAGGGTTGATCCGTTCCAGATTCGGTATGCGAAATAACCTTTATAGGCTGCAGGCATCGCGGTCTGTGCGGTGTCGTACACAGCGACGCCGACGCTGAATAGTCGGGCGTCTTGCGAGCCATCATATGTACGTCCGCGCACAGACATGGAATTCCCGCGCGCATAACGTCCGTGCTTGTTGACCGATCCGAAATACGCAGATAGGAACGTTCCTGCCCGGTATTTTCCCATCGAGGCAGCACACACTAAGGGGCTATTCAAATGTCGTTCCTTCTGACCGCCGTCGACGAGGTCGAGCGACGGGAGCCGGCGGTCGAAGGCAATCGCGCCAGCTCGAGCACTCCGGAGCATTCGACCCTGCCGCAGCTTTTCCAGGCGCAGGCCAGACGCACGCCGGACGCGGTCGCCGTGGTTTGCGGCGAGTTCGGCATGAGCTATCGCGAGCTCGACGCGGCGTCGAACCGTCTGGCGCGCGAGCTTCGGCGACGCGGAGTGGAGCCGCACAGCCGGGTCGCGGTATTCCTGGATCGCTCGCACGAGCTGGTGGTGGCGCTCCTGGCTGTTCTCAAGTCCGGCAGCGCCTACGTCCCGCTCGATCCCGCCTATCCGTGCGGAGCGCCTTCAGTATCTGCTTCGAGAACTCGCGCCCCGCGGCGTTGATCACGCGAGCTTCGTTGCGTGGGCGCCTGGCGTGTGAGGCGATGCCGGTGATCGCGGTCGATTCGCAGGCCTTGTTGATCGCCAAACAGAGCGCGGAACCTCCGGCCCCGGCTCCATCGCCTGCCGATCCGGCCTATGTCATCTACACCTCGGGATCGACCGGGCGGCCCAAGGGAGTGGCGATTCACCATCGCGCGCTGGCCAATCTCCTTTGCGCGATGCGCCTTGAGCCCGGACTCGCCGGAAAAGATACGGTGCTATCGGTCACCACGGTCTCCTTCGATATAGCGGTGCTGGAGTTGTTTCTCCTGTTGATAGTCGGCGCCAAAGTGATTCTGGCGAAGGAGCACGAGATGGCGGATGGCGCCGCGTTGCTCGGGCTCTTGCGCCGGCACAGCGCAACGGTCATGCAGGCCACGCCGGTGACCTGGCAGCTGTTGCTCGAAGCGGGCTGGCTCGGGCATCCGCCGCTCAAGATGTTGTGCGGCGGCGAAGCGATGCCGCGCGAAGCTCGCCGAGAGCTTGCTGAAATGCGGCGGTGAGCTCTGGAACATGTACGGGCCGACGGAAACGACCGTCTGGTCTTCGGTGCTGCGAGTGGAATCGGGCGAAGGTCCGGTGCCGATCGGCCCGCCGATCGCCAATACGCAGTTCCATGTTCTCGACGGCCGTCAGGAGCTGGTGCCGCATGGCGTAGCCGGCGAGCTTTTCATCGGCGGAGACGGCGTCGCGCTCGGATATTTCGATCTGCCGGAGGAAACCGGAGAAAATTCGTTCCAGACACGTTCCGCAGGCTCCCGGCGCGAAGTTGTACCGCACCGGCGATAGGGTGCGCATGAAGCACGACGGACGGATGGAATATCTCGGCCGCACCGACCACCAGATCAAGCTGCGGGGCTTCCGCATCGAGCTGGAGGAAATCGAAGCGGCGTTGTTGCGCCATCCGGATATTGCCGAAGCCGTCGCCGTGCTCGGACGCGATCCCTCGGGGGAGGATGCCATCTGGGCTTACGCGGTTCCGCAGCGTTCCCGAGGCGGGCCGCCCGAAGTCCTGGTCGATGCGCTGCGCGCAAGCCTCGGAGAATTTCTGCCGAACTACATGCGTCCCTCGGCGATCGTGATACTCGATGCGCTGCCACGAACGCCAAACGGCAAGATCGACCGCCGCTCCTGCCGGCACCGGGGAGAGAAGAGCGCCAAAGCAAGGAATCGGCGCAGCCGCTGAACGAGGTCGAGCGCCGCCTGGCGAATATCTGGACCTCGGTTCTCGGGCTCGAGGCCATCGACAAGACGGCCGACTTCTTCGAATTGGGCGGCCATTCTCGCTGCCGCGGCGCGGCTGCTGGCCCGTATCGAAGCGGAGTTTGGAGAACGATTGAGCCTGCTGACCTTGTTCAAGGCTCCGAGCATCGGCGAGCAGGCGAAGCTGTTGATGCAAGGCGCGTCAGCGCGAGTACGAGTTCCGGCAGGTGGTTCGGCTGCAGACCGAGGGTTCGAAACCGCCTTTGATCGCGATCCATAACACCGGCGTCTACTATTACAACCTCTCCAAGCTCCTCGGCCGGACCAGCCCCTCACGGCGCTTCAGCTGTTCGATCCCTCGATAGCGCGTCGAAGCCTGCCGCTGACCCTGAAAGGCATCGCCGCCGAGTACGTGCAGCTCATCCGCAAGTTTCAGGCGGGCGGGCCCTACAAGCTGATCGGCTGGTCGGTCGGCGGCGTCCTGGCATTCGAGGTGGCGCGGCAGCTCGTCGAAGCGAGGCATGAGGTGTCGCTGCTCGCCATGATCGACACGTGGGCGCCGGGCCAAAGGACCGGCTGCCAAGATGGCGCGCCGTGCTCGCCGATTACTCGTATCGCTGGCAGTTGATCGGAGCGGACTGGCGGAAAGTGATTTCGCGGGAACAGAGTCTGGCGTGCATTCCTGGCGCAACGCGACCGTGTCGAAGAGGTTGCTGCGTTGGCTGGGCCGCCGCGGGCGATGCGCAGGCGCGCGTCGATTTCGAGGCCAGAGAAGCGAGCGCCGAAAATTACGATCGATGGCTGCTCGGCTATCTCGAAGAAGCGGCGCAAGGCTACGTACCCAAGCCATACCCCGGGAAAATAACGCTCTTGTGCAGCGCGCGCGAGCCCAAAGGCCTGTTCCTGGATCGCCGGATGGGATGGGGCGCGTTCGCCCTGGGCGGCGTCGATGTCGCCGTCATCGAGGGCGATCACTTCACCATATTCAGGGCCGCGGCCTGGAGCAGATGGCCGCGCACATCTCGAGAGGCGATGGCCCTGCGCGGCGGTCGAGGAAAACCCCCGCAGCGGGCGCATGAGAATGTCCTGGGACACTTCAGCCGCTGAAGAACGTTCGAGCGGCCGGAATGCTCCGGATGCGCGCCGGGAAAGCTCCGCCGGCCTCTCTCCGGCGCTGGCCGGTTTGTTCCCGCCGGGAGTGATAGGTGCGGAGCTCGGATAGCCGGAGATCTGCCGCCGTTGCTTCCCGGCGAAGCGCAGCATCTCGGACGCGCGGTGCCGAAGCGCGTTCAGGAGTTTGCCGCCGGCCGTTTTTGTGCGCGCCGTGCTCTGGCGGAGCTCGGATTCGTCGGCTACCCGCTGGGCATGAACAGCGACCGGCGGCCGCGGTGGCCGGCTGACGTCGTCGGCAGCATCACCCATACCGACGGGATCTGCGGTGCCGTCGTCGCGGAGCGAGGGCGGTTCCGCGCCATCGGCCTGGATATGGAAATCGTCGGGCGCGTGACGCCGGAAATCTGGCGCACTATCTGCACCCCGGAAGAGACGACCTGGCTGAGCGCGCTCCGCGAGCCGGAACAGAGCCGGTGCGCCGCCCTCATCTTCAGCGGGAAGGAAACTTTCTACAAGTGCCAATACGGCGTGACCCGGCAATGGCTGGAGTTCGACGACGTCGCGCTGGATACATCTCTCCCTGGGCGCGAGCGCGGGACGGTTTGCCGTGCGCCCTCGCAGGAAAATCGCATTGCTGCGGACACGACGCGGTCCCCTGATGGGGCGCTTCGAGTTTCGCGGGAGCTTGGTCGTCACCGGCATGGCACTCGAGGCGCGTTGACGAGAATCTGCACGGGACAAGAGCTCGCCGTTCGACGAGAAATCGCAAACAAGCCGTACTTTCGGTAGGGGATTAGCGGTCTGAAGGCGGCAGTCGCTTCCTCTGCAGGGCGGCGAGCCGGCACTATTCGCACGTAACACCATGAAAGGCCCGAGCTATACGCCGGGCCTTTCTTTCGTGCGCGACCGATTCGAGCGTCGCCGCGCACCCGCGAATCCCGGAAATCCATTTTCTCGCGTGCGCGACGGGATTCCATCGTCGTCGCGCCACGACAAATCACATCCGTTTCAACGAGTTTCGCCCTGAACAAGAAACTAAATGTCTTGTATGTGAGTCGTACGTGGGCTACCGTACAGACAGCAAGACAGGTAGTGCCCCGCCCGCGCCTCCGGTAGTTCCTTCAAGGCGCGAATACCGCACGCGAATCGACAGCGGCAACTCTCAGGGAGAGTTCCAATGGATACGGCTCTTGTCCGTCGAGCGTTTCAGGCGCTCGTCGCACTGCTCATGGTAGCAGGTATCGCGAATGCAACAGCGGCGGGGTACTTCGTGCAGTCGGGGAAGGTGTTCGATGCGAGCGGGCAGGAAGTGCAGATCCGCGGCGATCAACCATCACGGCTTCAACTCCACGATCCTGCAGCCCCAGTATCCTGTGGGCGATGGGCTGGAAGGAGCAGATCGCGCAGATCAAGAGCCTGGGGTTCAACGCCATCCGCGTGCCCTTCGTGCCCGACACGCTCTACAGCACCACGGCGGTCAATGTGTCTGAGCTACGTCGACCCCAATCTCAATCCGGAGCTGATCGGCAAGACTCCGCTGCAGGTTCTCGATCTGTGGATGGCCGAGGCCGATCGCCAGGGCATGTACGTCCTGCTCGATTTCTACAGCGTGTCGAAGCAGACGCAGTACCCGACGTGGTTTCGTGTCGAACCCGGCCGACTTCAACCTGACTTACAACCAACAGGCCTACACCCAGGGAGAACTGGGCGCGCGACCTGGCGTTCGTCGCCCAGCGCTACGCCAATCTGAGCCACTTCTTGGGCCTCGATCTGTACAACGAAGCCCATGACTTCATGCGCTGGAGCAGCGGCGACGCGAACGTCACCAACCCGGCGTACTTCTGGAAGGAAGCGGCGGAACTCGCAGCCGCCGCGGTGCTCGGCGGCCAACCCCAATCTGCTGATCTTCGTCGAAGGCAGCAACGGCAACTTACGACGGCATCGAGAACTCGAACCTCTCCATGAACTGGGGCGAGAACTTCCAGCCCGAGGCCTACAAGCCGCTCAACATCCCGGCCGACAAGCTGGTGCTGGCGCCGCACAGCTACGGCCCGGACGCGTTCATGAAGTCTTCGTTCAGCGCGTGCCAACTTCCCGGCCAACCTGCCGGCGGACTGGGACACGCTGTTCGGCCAGTTCTATCCGGCGCATGCGGTGGTGATCGGCGAATTCGGCGGCTACTACGGGACGGGCCCGACCGGGCAGATGGACGTCACCTGGCAGAACGCATTCGTTCAGTACCTTCAAGGCAAGGGCCTCCGCAACAGCTTCTACTGGTGCTACACGCCCAACAGCGGCGGCACCGGCGGCATCCTCGACGACAACCTGAACGTGCGCCAGGACAAGATGGCCCTGTTGCGCACGCTTTGGGGAACGCCAGCTCCGGCGTGCCGCCAGTGACGCCGTATGCCGGCTCCAGTTGCATCGAAAACGATTTTCGACGATGCAACGACCGCTCTCTGGCAGCTTTCGGGCTGGAGCTCGACTGCGGCGGTCCAGGGTCAATTCGTGGGCTCCGGAGCCAGGTGCCGTCAGGGTGGACGCAACCACCTGGGGCGGGATCAGCTTCGACAGCCGCGACGCCAACTGGGTGTGGACCGATCAGCCCGCCAATCTTTATACCCACTTGAGTTTCGACGTATCCGCGGGTCCGGTGGTGGGCGCGGCCATCGGCTCGCTCGAGGCGAGCCTGGATCTCGGGTTCGGCCTGTCGGCGAAGATATCGAGCTACGTGCCTTCCTTTGCGCCGAGCACCTGGTATCACGTCGAGATTCCGCTCTCGGTCATGAATCCCCAAGGCGTCCCATTCAGGAAAATCGTATTTCAGAACAACAGCACGTCGAACCTGACTTTCTATGTCGATAAGGTTCAGCTCATCAACCGAACCGCCTCGACCACGCCCACACCTGCACCCACGCCTGCACCCACGCCGGCGCCTACGCCGGCACCCGTCGTATACGAAAACGATTTTCGACGATGCAACGACCTCTCTCTGGCAGCTTTCGGGCTGGAGTTCGACCGCGGCGGTCCAGAGTCAATTTGTGGCGTCCGGAGCCGGTGCCGTCAGGGTGGACGCAACCACCTGGGGCGGGATCAGCTTCGATAGCCGCAATGCCAATTGGGTGTGGACCGATCAGCCCGGCAATCTTTATACCCATTTGGGATTCGACGTATCGGCGGGTCCCGCGGTGGGCGCCGCCATCGGCTCGCTCCAGGTGGGTCTGGATCTCGGGTTTGGCCTGGTCGCGAAAGTATCGAGCTACGTGCCGTCTTTTGCTGCGGGTACCTGGTATCACGTCGAAATTCCGCTCTCGGTCATGAGATCCCCAGGGCGTCCCGTTCAGGAAGATCGTGTTCCAGAACAACAGCACCTCGAACCTGACTTTCTACGTCGATGGAGTCCAACTCATCAACCGGAAGCGCGTCGCCTATTCCGACGCCTCGCACCTCCGCCGGTGGTTCCGCTCCAAGGCTGCGCCGGCGTCATGCCGCTGGGTGACTCGATCACCCTCGGGGTGAACGGCGGATATCGCAACAACCTGTATACGGGGCTGCAGCAGAACAACTGCGGCGTCGATTTCGTCGGCACGCAGTCCGACGTCAACACGCGTGTGGCCGACAAAGACCACGAGGGGCACCCCGGTTCACCATCGGCAATATCGCGCGGCGGCGTCAACGCCTGGCTGGCGTCCACGCAACCGAACGTCATCCTGCTGATGATCGGCACCAACGACACCGCGTGGTGGACCAACGCAGACGGCGCCGAAATCGGCGCACGCCACGATGCGTTGATCGATCAGCTCAGGGCGGCGCGCCCCAACGCCTGGATCTTCGTGGCGTCGATTCCGCCGCAAAGCTCGGTCCTGATCCACGGCAAGCCCGACGGCAACGCCACCACGACTTCGGTCGATCGCGCGGTGCTGACGCAGCAGCTCAACGCCGTCATTCGCAGCAATGTGGCCGCCCGGGTCGCGGCGGGTCAACGGGTGCGCTTTGTCGACGTCAACTCGGTGCTGACGACGGCGGATCTGTACGACGGCATTCATCCGACCGAAGCGGCGCACGCCAAGGTGGCGCAGATATTCCTGGACTGGATACGTGCTGTGCTCGGCTTTGTGCCAACGCCGTAGACAAGACGGCGCCATTGCGATCTTCCTCGAGGCACAAGTCGAGGCGGGTCGACTCTCAGGGAGAGTCCCAATGAAGACGATGAAGAGTGTCTGTCTATCGAGCGTTCGGGGCGCGCCACGGGCATTCCTGCGTTCCGCTTTCGACCGCGCGATCTCGCTGCGCGACTCGCGGATCCCAGAAGCAACCCGGACTTGTCCTGGCGTCAACTCCGGCTTGCGCACGGCAGCTGTTTGCGTGATTGGCCGCATTTGTTCCTTCAGTGAAAAAGCGCGGCGGTCTCTATAGTGTGGCGCACAACCGTGGAAGCAATCAAAGAAAGTCGTCTCTGAAAATCACATGTTGCACTACTCAGCGTACTGCTGGAGCGACGCTCTGCAGCTTGCAGCGGCGGTGGAGGTGCCGGCGTAGGTGCCGGCAGCAACGCAGGAAGCCTTCCCGCGCGACCGTGCGAACCCTACGGCTGCGGGCTGCTTCTACGCAGTCGGGAAAGGTCTTCGACGCGAGCGGGCAGGAAATCCAGATCCGCGGCATCAACCATTTCGGCTTCAACAATCCGAACCTGCAGGCCTGAACAGCTGTGGCGCGATGGGCTGGAAAGAGCAGATCGCGCAGATGAAGAGCCTGGGGTTCAACGCCATCCGCGTGCTCGTTCGTGCCCGACACGCTGTACAGCACCACTCCCGTCGATCAGCTGAGCCAGGCAGTCGTCATTGACGAGACCTCAATCGCGGAGCTGATCGGCAAGACTCCGCTGCAGGTTCTCGATCTGTGGATGGCCGAGGCCGACCGCCAGGGCATGTACGTTCTGCTGAACTTCTACAGCGTGTCGAAGCAGACGACAGTACCCGACGTGGTTTCTGTCGAACCCGGCCGATTTCGACCTGGTCTATAACAATCAGGCCTACACCAAGGAGAACTGGGCGCGCGACCTCGCGTTCGTCGCCCAGCGCTACGCCAATCTGAGCCACTTCTTCGGCCATCGATATCTACAACGAGCCCCACGACGTCGTGCGCTGGAGCAGCGGCGACGCGAACGTCACCAACCCGGTGTACTTCTGGAAGGAAGCGGCCGAACTCGCCGCGGCGGCGGTGCTGGCGGCCAACCCCAAGCTGCTGATCTTCGTCGAGGGCAGCAACGGCAACTACGACGGCATCGAGAACTCGAACCTCGCCATGAACTGGGGCGAGAACTTCCAGCCCGAGGCCTACAAGCCGCTCAACATCCCGGCCGACAAGCTGGTGCTGAGCGCCGCACAGCTACGGCCCGGACGCGTTCATGAAGCCCTCGTTCAGCGCTGCCGAACTTCCCGGCCAACCTGCCGGCGGACTGGGACACGCTGTTCGGCCAGTTCAGCTCCGGCGCATGCGGTGGTGATCGGCGAATTCGGCGGCTACTACGGGACGGGCCCGACCGGGCAGATGGACGTCACCTGGCAGAACGCATTCGTTCAGTACCTTCAAGGCAAAGGGCATCCGCAACAGCTTCTACTGGTGCTACACGCCCAACAGCGGCGGCACCGGCGGCATCCTCGACGACAGCCTGAACGTGCGCCAGGACAAGATGGCCCTGTTGCGCGCGCTCTGGGGAACGGGGCAGTAAGGCTTGCTCAGGTCCCTTCTTCGTTACGGCGCCGAGGACCTAGGTCAACAACCTCTAGGAGATGCTCTTGAATACCTGTCGAGCGGTTCAGGCGATCGCGGCAGAGCGTGCTTCTTTGGCGTGCTCGCAGCTTGCGGCGGCGGTGTCAGCCACGACGGGAGCACAAGCGTCGAGCGGCGACGGCAGCAACCCAACACGTCGACGACGCCCGCCCGACACCAGGCGGTCGCTCCAAGCTGCGCCGGCATCATGCCGCTGGGTGACTCGATCACGCTCGGGGTGAACGGCGGATATCGCAACAACCTGTACACGGGGCTGCAGCAGAACAACTGCGGCGTCGATTTCGTAGGCACGCAGTCCGACGTCAACACGCGTGTTGCCGACAAAGACCACGAGGGGCATCCCGGCTTCACCATCGGCAACATCGCGAGCAGCGTCAACGCCTGGATCGGCATCCACGCAACCGAACGTCATTCTGCTCATGATCGGCACCAACGACACCGCGTGGTGGACCAACGAAGACGGCGCACGGAAATCGGCGCACGCCACAACGCGTTGATCGATCAGCTCAGGGCGGCGCGCCCCAACGCCTGGATCTTTGTGGCGTCCATTCCGCCCCAGACCTCGGTCCTGATTCACGGCAAAGTCGACGGCAGCGCCGCTACGACGTCGGTCGATCGCGCGGTGCTGACTCAGCAGCTCAACGCCGTCATTCGCGGGAAACGTGGCTGCGCGAGCCGCGGCGGGCCAAGCGCGTGCGCTTTGTCGACGTCAACTCGGTGCTGACGACGGCGGATCTGTACGACGGCATTCATCCGACCGAAGCGGCGCACGCCAAAGGGCGGCGGCGCAGTATTCCTGGTCTCGGGATTATCGCCGCGCATCATGGCTGAGGCCTTCAACAGCTCAGGCGGTGGGCAACCGCGACGTCCAGGTAGCGTCGGCGCGAGACTCCAGTCAGTTCGCGCGGATGGCAGCGCCGCCCGACGCGCTGTGCGCTGACCGCACAGACCGCGCGGCGCGCCAGTTAGATTTCCCCAAATATGGCGCGTCCCCGGTTTGAATTTGCGCGCCGGCGACCGATAGCGATTGAAACCGGCTGCTGCTGTGCCCGGTTCTGCCCAGCCTTGCGGGAAAGTACCGCGATCGGTGATCGACCCGACGCCCGAGTGTGACAGGAGGGGAGTGATGCTTCCCAAGATAGTCGTGTTTCGGGTAATTCTGTGGTGGGGCGGTGTGTCGGGTGCTCTCGTGCGTGCGCCAGCTCCTTCGAGCCAGGCGGCCGGCTTCGAAGGCTGCGCCCGCATCATGCCCTTGGGCGATCTCAATCACGGAGGTGTGAACGGAGAGATATCGCAACGATCTGCAGTATGCGGTCTGCGGCAAGACAACTGCGGCGTCAGCTACGTCGGCACGCTGTCCGACCCGAATACGCGCAGTTGCCGACAGAAACCACGAAGGGCACACCGGACTCACCATTGGCGATATCGCGGGCAGTGTCGACGCCTGGATGGCACAAGACGCAACCCAACATCATCCTGCTCATGATCGGCACCAACGACATCGCGTGGTGGACAGGGGAGAATGCGGGCCAGATCGGAGCTCGCCACAACGCCTTGATCGACCAGTTGCGGGTGGCCCGTCCCAATGCCTGGGATCTTCGTAGCGTCTATTCCTCCCCAGGCTTCAGCGATGATCGAACCGAGACGATGATCGATCGCGCGGTGCTCACGCAACAGCTCGACGCCGTCATTCCGCAAGAACGTAGAGGTCCGGGCTGCTGGCGGGCCAACGCGTGCGCTTCGTCGACGTCAATTCGGTATTGAAGACCGCGGATTTAGTACGACGGCATTCATCCGGACCGAGGCGGCGCACGCGAAGGTTGCTGCAAGAAATTCCTGGAAGGGATACGGGCGTGCGCTACGATCCGACACCGGTTCCGCCAATCGGTAGTGCGGCGAACCGGTAGATGCCGTTCCAGGAATTCCAGGCGCGGCGGCACTTCGGCTCACTGGATGGTCTGAGGTGCCTCAGCATTCTGGCCGTGATCTGGCATCACACGGGCGGCCGGGCCTTCCGGACTCCGTCCTGCTGCGCGCATGGGCCCTCGGCGGATCGCTCTTTCTTCGTCATCAGCGGCTTTCTGATCACGACGCTTGCTCCTGCCAGCGAAAAACGGCGCACGGCCGACGTCAGCGCTGAAGAACTCATCAGTTCGCCGGACTCTGCGCATCTTTCCTTGTACCGTGCCGTGCTGCTCGTCCACGCTCTGCTCGTGTTGGCGCTCGAGCGATCTCCGTCGCCGAGGGCCGGGGCTTTCTCACGAATCTGAAGCACTACGCCAGCGTACACCTCGAACTGGTTCGTCCCCGCTGACCGATGGGCGCGTGATCTTCTACTTCCGCCTGGTCGCTCGCCACGGAAGAGCAGCGTTCACCACCTCATATGGCGCCTGGGTGGAAAAATTCCTCCGCCCGGCGCTGGCCAGTATCCGCTCATGGTGGTCGTTGCCGGCCGCATCGGATTTATTGGGACGTTTTGGCTTTCGCCGCCGTCGGCATGGGAGTCCTTCTCGCCCATCTCCTCGACTCGCCGCGGGATACGCGGCTCGCCTGGCCCTTCTCCGGTGGCGGTGGGGCTGCGCCGGTACTGATGGTCGCGCTCACGGGCGTCGTGGCCTGGCCGTCCGGCGGGAGACGTGGCGCCGCTGGTCGTAATGGCCTTGCTGGTCGGGGCCGCCGTGATCCGGGAAGACCATTGGCTGCGCTCCGCTGTTGGCCCAGCCCGTGGTGATGAAGATCGGGCCAGGTCAGCTACGGCATGGTATCTCATGCACACATGCTCGCCCTACAACGTCGTCAGGAAGGCGCTGCTGGCCTGGGCGGGGAGGCATCGGACACTGGGCCGCTCGTGTTCGGTTTGACGTGCGGCGGCAGCCTTCGGCGCGGCGTTCCCGAGTTACCGGTACTACGAGGGCATCTTCCTGCGCATGAAGCACCGCTATGCATCTTGAGAGACGGGCGATCGTCTTTCGGAGTCATTCTGCGCGTGCGCGATATCCAGTGTCGCCGCGTGCGGTCTCTTCGTCCGACTCGGACGTTCAGCTCCAAAGCTGTGCCGGCATCATGCCCCTGGGCGACTCGATCACCCTCGGCGCGAACGGCGGATATCGCAACAACCTGTACCACAGGGCTGCAGCGAAAACAACTGCGGCGTGGGTTACGTGGGCACACTGTTCGACCCGAACACGCGCGTCGTGCAGATAAAGCCCACGAAGGGGCACACGGGGTTCGCCATCGGCGACATCGCGCGCAGTGTCGATGCCTGGCTTGCATCGACGCAACCCAACATCATTCTGCTCATGATCGGCACCAACGACACCGCGGCGTTTACCAACGAGGATGCAAACGAAATCGGAGCGCGCCATAACGCATTGATCGACCAGCTGAGGGCGGCACGTCCCGATGCCTGGATTCTGTGGCGTCCATTCCACCCCGAGCCTCGGTCTTGAGTCCACGGCAAGCCCGACGGCAACGCCACCACGAAAGTCGGTCGATCGTGCGGTGATCGACGCGGCAGCTCGACGCCGTGATTCGCGGCAATGTGGCCGCGAGGGTCGCGGCAGGCCAGCGGGTGCCTGACTTTTGTGGACCGTCAACTCGGTATTGACGGCGGCGGATCCTCATCGCCGAGCGGCACTCATCAAGGCCGAGCGGCATACACGCCGAGGTTGCGCAAGGTGTTCCTGGACGGGATGCGTGCCGCGCTCGGTCCTGCGCCGCACGTCGACGCCGGGACGGTAACGGCGCCGCAGTGCCTTTTTCTCCCAGGTGAAAGCAGGGAATCCTGCAAACGACTGGAGAGAACGATGCGCCTCAAGACAATCGTGTTTCGCGGTGATTGTTGTGGTGGGCGATGTCGAGTGCCTGTGCGTTCGCGCGCCTCGCCATCCGACTGGCCGGAATGGAACGATTTCGTCCGCCGACCGCTTCAGTGCAGGCCGACGGACGCGTGATCGACATCACCTTCGAGCGCAAGAGCACATCCGAAGGGCAGTCCTACGGCTTGTTCTTCGCGTTGGTCGGCCAATCAGCGGTCGCAATTCGACACGCTTCCTCAAGTGGACCTCCGACAATCTCGCCGACGGGCGGCTCGGCGACAAGCTCCCGGCATGGCTGTGGGGATTGCGCGAGGACGGCAGCTGGGGCGTGAAGGATCGCAGCGCGGCTTCCGATGCCGATCTATGGATCGCCTACAGCTTGCTGGAGGCCGCGCGCTTTGTGGAATGCCCCGGGCTACGCCGACACCGGCCGCAAGCTGCTCGCCCAGATCCGCCGCATCGAGGTTGCCGAGGCGGCGGGTGTCGGCCCGGTGCTGCTGCCCGGAGCTCTGGGTGGAACCTGTCGGTTACAAGCTCGATAACGGTCGTTTCCGCATCAATCCCAGTTATCTACCCGGTTTCATGTTCCGTTACCTGGCCGCGGTCGACCCTCAAGGGCCCGTGGCAGGCGGTATGAGGACGGCCATATGCGCCTGGCGCCGAAAATATTCAGCGCCGGCGTCGCCCCGACAACTTCGTGATCGATTCCGCGGGCAGGGTGATGCCGGACGTCGAACGCGAGCCTTCCGGGAGCTACGATGCCATTCGCGTTTATCTTTGGGCGGGAATGTCGGGGCGGAGCAGCCAGGAAATGCTCAAGATGCTCTCGACTTATGCCGAGTTGACCCGCAAGCTCGGCGCGCCGCCCGAAAAGGTCGATCCGCTTACCGGCGTGGCGCTCAAATCCGACTATTCGCCCATCGGATTTTCAGGCGCCGTGTTGCCGTTCCTGAGCGCGCTGGACGACAAGCCGACGTTGGAAAAGCAGCATGAACGCGTGCGCGCCGCGGCGCTGCGCGCCAAGCTGGGCGAGCCTACCCAGTATTACGATCAAGTTTTGATTTTGTTCGGCAAAGGCTGGCTCGACGGCCGGTACCGCTTCGACGACCAGGGACGCCTGCAGCCTAGAGTGGATCGCGCTGAAAGCGCGATCCGCGCGCCCTGGTGCGTGGCTTGGCAGCCGTGTTCGTGAGGAAGAGCGGACGACACTCGCCGCGGGACCGCCTGAGCACGACCTCGGTACCGCCGCCGACGAGCATCGTGT
>ERZ1370068.11318-contig-9942_pt1 | contig 34668 bp, 54 predicted proteins | sample MGYA00561227_ERZ1370068 | MGnify/ENA primary metagenome ERZ1370068 (study PRJEB38410, sample SAMEA6850437) | metagenome | study: Metagenomic assessment of the ecological functions of the soil: analysis of the soil microbiota associated with the...
ATCAGCGGCGCTGCCCCATTTCCGCGATCAAAAAGGATCTTCTTTCCAGCCTTGAAAATCCCTGGCATGGCCTTTCGGCGGCATATCTGCCGGATCGCGTGCGTAAGTCACCGATCATCTCGCTAAACAAACCGACGTTCATCGATGCGAGTCGTGATAGTTGACGTGGTCGGGGCGGTGCCGTAAGGTTTCTTTTGGCTTTCATCCTTTCTACGACATCGCTCGATGAGTATCCGTCCTTCGGGCGGCAGCGAAAACCACCGGTTCCGCCAGCTCCTCGACAAAATCGGCACCAATGATCTCACCTGCTTCCGCAATCACCGCCTTTGATCGTATAGCACGCCGGGCCGGATCCGCCTCAATTCATGCTCTGCAGGCGTGAGTCTTTCGCCAAAGATCGCGACAACCCCGTCGACGTGACTTCAAGACCGAGCAATACCGCCTTACGCGTCCTCGCTCTGGCACAGGCCGTCTGCCCTTCTCCCTTGATCGCCTTCACCGATCTGTCGCCGTTTATTCCGACGCGATCAGCTTTGTCCCGAGCTCTTCTGCCCGCTCCAGCAAATCGATGTGCCCGGACGAAATTTTCTGGCGTCAAAACATCCGTTTGTGAAAAACTTTCATTTCAGCTTATGCGAAAACCAGTAGCCTCAGCAGGATTATGTAGAGGATATTTCTAAGGCCCCACGCAAAACCTGGCTGCCGCCCGTAGACTCCGTTTGCGAGAGTGAGATGGGGCTCATTTCCGAAAGCATTTGCTTGATGCTCATCGCCGATCCTTCCGTGCCAGATACGCAGAATCTTTCCGGGTGCAGGCTGATAGAACGCACCAGGATAAGGGATGTGTCGTCGCCCGCACAAGTCTCTCGACAAATCAACGTCCATGTTTAGCGTGATCCGTCCGTCCTCAGGGGTGTACGGCTTCCCAGATCGTCGCCGTGCTTTCGTCCTGTGGGAATGCTCGAACGGTATCGGCGATGAGCAGCGGCCAAGCATCTCGGATGACCGATCTGTGGGAGTAATTTACGCGAATAAAGGGTCGTTGCGGCTTCTGTCCGAGCGATCTCCAAGATCTCCTGGCGAGATCCCACCCGTATCAACGCCGGCATCTAGTTTGAAAGCGTTACGCCAGTTTGCTTGAGGCTCTTCAGGATCGCCCAGGTATCGGCGCGCGCCCGCGACCTCGGGCAGCAAGCGTCGGATGAATTCCAAGCACACCGCGGGTCGGAGCAGCAAGGACTTCCGGCCCGGCGATCTGCGACCAGCCTACAATGAACAGCCAGTCGATCTCAATGCTCCTGATTGCTGATGGCTTGATTCATTTGTGTCGAACCTTGACGAGATCGACCGAATGGTCCCTGCAGAATTCATCGATGTACACGCCTGATTTGTTCCTAGCGAGATCGTCGTGAAGCGTGATCGCAAGATCAAGCCGTCCGCCCGCGGCATAGGTTCTTCCATGCACGCAAGTCCGAGTTGGACGCAAGTGACGAACTGAATTTCATAGATCAGCAAACAGGCGGCTTCGAGTCAGAATATGACAGCGTGTGAAAGATGATCCTAAGGTCATTGAGAAAACTTACCTCCGCCGCATACTCGCCATCCCACTCGCCTTTTCCGTTTCCGGCATTCCATCGTATGCGTTTATCTTGCGCGAGCCCGGTAAGCCCAGGCGAGGACAGTCGCTCGCCCCGTTGTCGCCTCATCAGGCAGAGACTCTCCTAGCTGGTATCGCCGGCCGCGGCCCGACCAGACTCATTTCACCCTTCAGAATGTTGATCAGCTGCGGAAGCTCGTCGATGTTTGTGCGCCGAATGAATTTCCCAGTCCTCGTCACGGCGAGTTTATCGGCATCGGCGCTTGCAACTTCCCGTCGGTATTGACGGGCATACTCGGAATTTCAAAACCAAACTGTTCGCCGCCTCGGCCAATGCGTCGCTGCCGAAAAAAGATCGGGCCGCGATCTTCACACGTAAATACGCATAGAGCGGCCAGCAGCAGAAACGGTGATAGAACGATCAGTGCGGTTGCCGCGAATACGATATCAAATATGCGTTTGAAAATGGTGCGATACACACGCAGACTCTAACTGATCCTTCCCAGAGCGTGGAAGGCGGTTTGGAACGCCTCGGCATAACGCATTCCGGCTTGGCCGCCGCGATACGCCGCGAGGCCACGCAGGATTTCCTCGCTCCTAGGATGAGGAAAGTCTCGCATCACGCCCTCGTAAGACCGCAGGGCCTCGATCTTTTATCCAGCAGGTCTTCACCAATTTCGTAAAAACGTGTCGGCTCGAAATGCATCGGACGACGGAAAGTCCAATCCGTCGCCGAGAGGATCTCCATGAAATACAGTCCGCGGAGCGACGACGATGCCCGCTCGCCGCTGGAACAGCCTCGGCCGCAGCCCGGCCGCGGCTGAAGTTTGCTTGTGGTCGTCAGCTGATGTCGCTGGGATGGTGGGTAAAAAGATAATATCGGCTTGTGTTTGGATGATCGATGATTCAATGAACTGTACCAATTCGAGATGTGGAACGGCGTTGAACCGGATATTCGGGAAACCGCCGAGGATAGGTTCCTGATAACCAAGGATCTTTGAGCCTCGCTTATATTCGAATGAAATTCTGACAGATCGGGACGATCGTTTCGTGCGTCGGCATCGCCTGAAAGGATGCAGCTGAAAAACTGCTCTTTGCCCCGCGATGCGAAGGCTGCCGCAGTTCCGCCGCACCCGGAGCACTTCATCATCGGGATGTGCAACAACGATCAATATCGACATAAGTTACCTGAACAATATTAATTACTGCGCGGTGTCACGGAATTGTTGGAAGAAAATCTCTTTGCGATAAAGTTCGCAATGATAACGCCGACGACCGCCGCGATCCCGACCTTCACCATCAAGGGAATAAATATATCCGTAAAAGCCTTCGTACGAGATCGACGTGAGCAGCATAAAAATATAACATTGCACGCCATATTATCTCGCGGCTGTTCGTCCACTAATCCTCGATATATCGTCCGCAAAATTATCCCTGAGCACCATCATTCCGATCAGCACCCCAGCCACGCCATAATTGCGAAGCAGATCGCCGACCGACGTGATAGCGAAGGCGCTTCCTCGTAATTGAAATAGAGATCGCTGTATTTGTGAGGGTCAGACGCCACGGGGCTTGTCAGTTCCAGATGATGCGCGGGACAAAAACGTGGAAAGGTCCTTCCAGATGTTATTATCGGAGGCCGTAACTCTCCTCGTAAGGCCGCAGTTGCTCATAACTTCGAAACAACGACAGCGAGTCGACTGACCGTATCGAGCCGATCCGCCAAACTCTGCATCCCGAGCGTTAGCGTATCGAGATTATCGTCGGACCTGACCTTATCGAATGTCTCTGTTGCAATATTGTCGGTATATTCGCCCACACTCTGCGTTGCCTGGTTGCCTTTACGTTTCTAAAAGTGGAACCATAGATCATTCCCGCGACAAGACAGAAAATAAGGAGAATTGTCGCGAACAGGCCCTGTCTAAAATTCATTTTACGGCCGGCAAGAAAGTACGCGAGCCCGGCCAGGACGAATATCTGGATCAGGCTGCCCTCGATTGCCGGTCAACACAGCTTTGCCCAGCGCCGTAACTAAAAGCAAGCCAATGATCATCAGGTTTTGCGTCGTAATTCCGCCATTCCTTAAAGACGATATACCACAGCAGAAAACTGGCCTGCAGCCAGAAAAACTTGTCAGGATGACAATCCTGTCATATGAGTTGAGCTCCTCGGCCTGTTGGAAACCGAGCACTCCAAGAAAAAGCCAAACAAGAAGTTCGAAAATCCGAAGCCATCGAGCACGAGCCCCGGAACGACATACGCGCAGACGGCTCGTAATCGCGCGTGGGCGATAATGCCTCGATGGTTTTCCCGATCCAACTGCCTACCGGCAGGAAATAGCCGATTGACAACCCCGCAAAGCCGAGCATGATCAGCACTATCGTCCACGGAAGATTTATCTCGGCGTCTTGTATGAACGAGGCAATAGGTTGCGACCAGCCGGCGGCGAGGATCGTGCCGCCGATGACGAACGCCGGGAAAAGTAACCCCAGGTCGCGAACATTAGCGGATCTGCTATGGTGAATTTCTCGGTAGTAGGAGGATCACGGTCGGGGTTAGCAGCACGACCGCGAGCGCGAAAAGCCAGGGGCAGCATAAAGAAATAGGGAAAGGACTCGCCGATGTCGCTGTTCAGGGCGAAGACCATCAATCCGACAAGCACCGCGACCGCCATTATGATAAGGCCGGGCACGACCGAGCGGTCGGGCTTTGCGCGCGAGGTCAGCTGATAGAAATTCGAGGCCATAAAGACCGTGTAGAGTTTAACTCAGGGAGTGCAAGTTTGTCAGCAATCGGGCTTATTGTAGCCTGCGCGGCTCAAAAGAATGGCAATCTTCGCTTCTGAAAAACAGGACCACACCTCATGGCCGGGTGGCATAAAGCGAACAAAACAGTTATGACAGTCGTTGGCCTGGAGGACCGACATTATCTCGTTCAAATCGTAGACGTAGATCGGCATCAGCTGGCTCTCTCCTTTGGCCCTTCAATCTGTTTTCAGGTCGTAAAGGAATGGAAATCTCTTATAGGCATCCACCTGCAAACCCTGCAGCCTCGCGATCTGAACCGAATAGGTGAAATGTAAGACCCCGATCCCGCCGATGAGCTAAGACGCTCAACCAGCGTTTTCACTCATCTTCATCCCGTGCGAAGGCTCTATGTGTTGGAAAACGATCGCCGAATGGATGAGACTGAATTCAAGCCCCGGTTTTGACAAAACTCGCTTGTTTGCAGCAACTCAACATTGTTAACGTTTCGGCTTTCACAGTTCCGGGCGGTCTCGGTGAGCATTGCCTCAGAAATATCGACTCCCACCACGGTGTCTGCCCCTCGACGCGAAGGGTAATACGATACGCCCGACCCCGCAGCCAAAATCCAGTGCACACTTAGGTTTGAAATCCGGAAATAGATTTGCCCTCAACCTCCTCGAAGACCGCAACCTGCCTGTTCGGCCGGTGAGGAAAAACTCGCCTTTACCTCATCGGTCGCTGTTTTCACTTGAATTGATCAAAAGTGGCAACCGCGAAGTAGGGATCATTCTTGCCAAAGTATTCCCAGGTTCTTTACTCATTCTTGAACCACATCAAAACCTCAATTATCGATGTTGTGGATTTTTCCGCAAACCATTCTTTACGGGAGGCGATATACGGCGATCACGCCGTCGGCCCATTGCGGCAAGTCTCACGCTCACATCGTTGATAAGATTTGCCCAGCCCTGGCTGCTAGGCCTGTGCTCCTTACCCAGATCGTAAAGCAAAATCTTCGATCGAGAGGCCGTTACGTTTGAGCAACAATTGCAGTGTCGAATGCGAGTAGTGGCCGACGTGGTCCGGATGTACCGGTTCGTTCTTTCCGCCCCTTCCCCTCAAACCATACACCCAGAATCTCATCCCGCAGTAGGCATTGATTGTCGTAATCACGGAGCCTGTGTCTTAGGGATTCATGAACCTTTTTATGCCATTCAGAAAGAGTCCCGGATTGTTGAGATGCTCAATGACCGCCCGCAATGATCACATCGAACGTCTCGTCCAAGGCAATCTTTGTCCAGATCCTCAAGATCGGCCCGGTAGAGATTCTTCTTGTTCCGCGGGTCAAGGATGATCAACCCTCCTGATCGAAATCAAAGCCATAAAGTTCACTTGCCGTTTTTTCGAGGTCAAAATGCAGGAGCATGTTGTTGCTGATCGCCTCGTTGGTATAGGGATAAATTCTGTGCAGCCAAGATGCAAGCACCTTCTCTGCCGGCAGATCGACCCGACTCGCTTCCAGGCGTTGTACTAACTCGAATTCCCTGCCATTTCCAACCCAAACCAGCCTAAATTCTACTATTTGTTGTCTTGATCTGAAGTACCGGTGGCCTGCCGCCCGCGAAAGGGCAATACAGTTCACGTATCAGTTCCTTTCGCCACGGGATAAGTAACCTGTAATTTGCAGGACCGCGACAAAGATCAGCCCACCGACGGTAACCGCGCCCCGCGCTGGGTTATCCAGGGACGTCGTTAATCGCAAAAGCATCTGGAAGACGACGACTGCCGTTGCAGTGGCGGCTAATCAAAACCCGGCTGCCGTTTGAAAGCCAAAACGTCCGGATGCTGGCACTTCCCTAAGAATCGCGTCTCCACGAAAGGTATCAATGGCAACGTCACAGCGACTGCCACGAGCCGGGATTATCGCGATTCCTTCACTTTGCCACTGGTCGGCAGTGAGGATCATTAGTGGTGCGGCGATCAGTAGCCATGTACCTGTCGCTATTGCGGTGGGAGGCTGGAGAAGTTAGAAGCCCCAGCAAGTTGGAGCGGTATTATCAGCAAGGCCACGAGTCCGAAGGTCAGAGTGTGAATGATCAATAAACTGTAGTGAGTTCGCGGCGAGCTCTGCATTTATCCACAGAGTTAGAAACGTAGACCCGCTACTGATAAAGATGGTGCAAATGAAAACAACGACGGCCAGCACGATCTTGGTAGATTTTTGATATAGGCTCGTCAGCCTTGGCCTGTCGTTGAGCAATTCGTTGACCACGGGAAACACCGCCTGAACGGTGCTGGCGACAAGGCCTGCATGTTGACGCGCGAGCAGCATCGGCACAAAATAATATGTCACGGCCTCGGGGCCGAATTTCGCATCACCCAGCGTTCGTTCAAGATCAAAAGCACATTTCCGAATACCAACAAAATGATGTTTCCCTCCATACCGCACCACGAGACCGGGATATTGAGCGGTCGGCCGGCAAACTAAACGAAAGATCGGGTACCGAATCGCTTTGCCTGGATGAAAGCAAGCAGTGTCGCAAGGCAGGCAACGATCAGAATTCCAGGCAAACAATACTTCTACGCCAAAGCCGTATCTACGACCGCGGCAATGTTGCCCAGCCGAGCATGAGGCGGCAGAAACTCGTTGACAGAATCATAACATGATCAAAACGATGAAGGCCCTGGAAGACTCAGTGACTGAAATACCCGGCGAGACATCAGTACAGCGGCGCTATCCACACGCCAGGTACAGTGCAATGGTTGCCGCATACTGCGATTCCGGCAGGTATCAAGCAGAAGGTCGGAAACAATGATAAGCCAAAAGGGCGAGGATCAGTGGAACCGAGCAGCCGCTGACGGTCAGGCTGAACCAGAATGTGGCCGCGATCGCCGGGTATTTTCCCGCCTCGCCAGCGGCTCTAAACTCGGGTATGAACTTTGCGACGACCTTGCTCGCCACCAATGTGAACGAGTAGGTCAGGAAGCTCGGGATAACGGCAAAGATCCCATACTGGTCCGTCCCCAGAGCCCTTTACTTAGTATCGGGGTGGTAACAAAGCCTGAGAACGATCGGAAAACTCCATGCGCAATCGGGCTAGAGGAGCATTCTTGACCAGTCTTCGCTTTACGGCCTGCCGATCATCAACCATCGTTGAAGCACTCCTGGTACGAGGCGATCGCCGTCCGCGAGGCGACACGCTCATCGAAGTTTTCGAGCACGAACGTTTCAGACCGCGGGCCCCAAGCCTGCTCTTAGATCTTTATCCGCCTTGAGGGTCGAGTATCGCTTGCGGCGAGCTGTCGAGGATCTACCGGCCGGTACCAACAGCCCGGTTTCTCCATCCTCGATCGCTTCGGGAATGGCATATACTCGCGTTGCGATACTGGGCACGCCCATGGCCATGGATTCCAGCAGCGCTATCGGCAACCCCTCAACAAAACTTGGCAGGGCAAAAACATCGGCGATACGAAAGAATGCAAGTACGTCCTCTCCGCTTTGGGACCGACCGCATCCGGAGAGAACGGACGGAACCGGTCGCCGAGGTCATACTTCCCTATTCTTGCCAGATCGTCGTCGTCGGGCATATTTGGGGTCAACCATAGAAAGCGGGCATCAGCGACGCTTGTGGCCGCCTCCAACAAGGTCCAACGGCACTTTCGGTCGATGAACTGGCCAACGCACAACACGACGAACGCGTCTTTCTCTATCCCGTGCTGGTCGCGCAGGGCTAATTTGTCTGCCCCATTTTTGATGACACCCTCGATCTGGCACCGGATCGACGCATGTATATGTAATGGGGATGTGATCCCCAGAAAGACGGCACAACAAGGTCGCGGATCCGCTCTTTTGTGTCCTTGTTTGAAGCGAAAATATGAAATCCTCTCCGGCCTTGAAAGAAATCTCATTCTCATCCGCCAGATCTTTACGGCGAATAGCGGTCCGGCCGTCGGCGCATTGTGAAGCGTAACGAAGACGTTTGCTCCCGTAATGAAAGGACCGTTAGTAACAGCCATGATTGCCGAGGCAGTCTCCAGGTGCAAAATGGATTCTTGCAGGTTGAAGGCCTTCAGTGCCCGAAGCATCGCCATCTCGGCCGAAATGCGACGATACTGTCCGGATCGCCTTCTGCCAGAGAGATCGGGCCGGACTGGACGCCGGATACTGGTGCGCGTCAATAAATGCGGCACTTCGACGCCAAAGGTCCTGGAGATACGCGATCATGCCGGAATGTTGAAACGACGCGGCAGGATAACGGTCACATCACATCCCAGTCGGCTTTTTGCCTCTTTCATTATCGCGAGCAGATAGATCTGGGCTGCCGCCCCATTCAAGGTACGTCCAGGCGTAGGTGGCCTTGTGGCGCGGTTTTGATGCTCCCGTTTGGGAAAGTCTGTTGTCGCTCAAGTCTTTGTTGGCGTGTGCCCGATCGACGACACTGCGAACTCATCTCTGCCGATCAAAGCGGTCGTTTGAAAAGCCTGCTGTTGTTAGTATAATTACAGTTACCTCATTCATAATAATTCAATCTCTTGATTATTGGTAAGCTTTATCACATTTCCATGGACCTTTATCTAATCTGATGAGTGAAGCAGTCGTTTGCGCCGGTGAGGACCTCGAGGCAAATGTCCTTTGCCGTAAACTATCACAGGTGGATCCTCGAGGAATTTCGTCCGTTTCTTGGCGCGCATATCGTCGAGGTTGGCATGGGTACGGGTTCCTTTCCGAGCTGATCCTGGAGACCGATCCGGAAACGTTGTCGCTGGTCGAGCCTTCCGAGATGTATTCACAACTTGTCCCCCGCGCCTCTCGCAAAATGAGTGTCGAACGCGCCTGGACTTTTACCATGCGACCTTTCCGGGCCGAGGCCGCGACGCTGACCGAAAAACAGGGCCTGACTCGATAATCTACGTTAACGTCCTCAGACACATCGAGGCACGATGAAGGTGAACTGGCCGCAATATACGAGTCGCTGCAAGCCGGCGAGGCGATGTTTCCTCTTCGTACCGGCCTTGGAAAGCCCTCTACAGGGACTTTGACCGGAAGCTTGGGCATTTCAGGCGGTATACTAAGCAGGAACTTGAGCATAAGACGACGGCTGCCGGTTTTCGGATCCTGCGGTCGAGATATTTTGACGTTGCCGGCGTTCTGCCGTGGTTCGCAAAGTACCGGCTATTGAGGTCTGGTAAATATTGACCCCGAGCGGTCAATCTTTGGATGACAAGGTCGTGGTTCCCGGTATTCAAGCGTATCGAATCGGTATTGCCGTTTCCGCCGGAAAAAATATCCTTCTGATCGCAGAGAAATAGATGCAAAAAGTAGACAAACGCATCGCGGTGCTGATCCACGTGCCATAACGAGGAGTTGACCGTCGCGGAGGTGGTGGCCGATTTTCGTTCGATCATTCCGCAAGCCGACATTTACGTTTACGATAATAACTCTTCGGACGAGACGGTTTGCCCGAGCAAAGGCCGCGGGAGCGATCGTACGCTACGTCAAAAAGTCAGGGCAAGGGGTTTGTCGTCCAAGCGGATGTTCCGCGAGATCTACGCGGACCTCTACGTAATGGTCGACGGAGACAGTACATATCCGGCCGGCGAAGTCCGGAACCTGGATCGAGCCGGTCCTTGGAACGAGGCTACGATATGGTCGTCGGTTCCCGGTTGATGGCCGAATCCGACAGTGAGTTCAAGAGGCTTAATCGTTTCGGGAACAAGATCTTTCTTTGGTCGGTCAATTATATTTTCAAGGTCAGGCTGACCGACATTCTGTCCGGGTACAGAGTATTTAACCGTGCGTTTGTCAAAAATATACCGATATTCGGTGGCGGGTTCGAGATAGAGACAGAGCTGACGATAAAATCACTTGCCCGCAGCTACCGAATCGTAGAAAGGCCGGTAAAGCTTGTGCCAAGGCCGGAAAGCAGCAACTCAAAGATCAGCATTGTTCGTGATGGGCTGCTGATCTTTTAATATGATCTTCAGCCTGTTTCGGGACTACAAGCCGCTGACGTTTTTTGGCGTGATCGGCCTGATATTGATGATTCTTGGCCTGATCCCGGGAGCGGTGGTGGTCTACGAGTTTGTAGAAACAGGCGTCGTTGCGTTTGCCTTCTGCGGTACTTTCCGTGGGCCTGGAGCTGGCAGGGATGCTGTCGTTCACGATCGGACTGGTTCTTCACACCATAACCCGTCGATCAAGGGAGACGGAAGCACCTAATGGATGCGCTCTACGACGAGATCGCGCGCTCAAGCCGCAGAACAACGGACCTTTGGCGGCCGAAACCGAACTTGATCGATTTTCCCGCGCAAGCTCGACGAGATGTACACGGAATAGGCGAGCAGGGCTTTGGGTTTAGACGGCGCGATTCCCAGCGAGCGACAAACTGACGCTGCAAATTCATCGGATGTCGCCGGTTTTAAAAGAGTATCGTGAGGAGTTCATTTTTGACACCTCGTGAAGCGGACGAGGATTCGTGTTCGGTTTCGCACCAAACGTAAGCCCTCGGTTCGATGAGCAATCGCCAGCCCATCTTTCGCATTCTGACAAAAGTTGAGTGTCACCCCATCCATGCGGGAATTTCTTTTCATCCATCAAGCCGCACTCGCGTAATGCGTCGGCAGGGATCAAGACACAATTGCCAGCCATGCCCTCCACCTCAAAGGGATGGCTCGGAAGGTCGAAAACCGTCTTGTCGACAGGCTGTGTCCAGCCGCCGGCGAGGGTTTCCCACTTGAAACCGACCTGAAACGGCTGATGCGGCTGATCCCATAACAACAACATTGCTTAAGACGACCGAAGCGCGGAGTGCTTTTCGCTGTGCTTATGAGCCGGACGAGAAATTGTTCGTGAAAGATAGAATCGTCATTGCCGGTAACAACGAAATCGCACATTACGATCAAGTGCGGCGGAGATGCCGCGATTCGTGCCCGCGGCGTAATGGATGAGTTCCGTCGCCGGCAATGATCTCAACTTCAGGGAATTCGGTTCGGATCGTCGAGGCGGTCCCGTCCGTTGAACCGTCATCGACAACAATGGTATGAATGTCGATATCGTGGTGGTTGATTCGAGACAGGCTGCAGAAGCCCTGCAGTGTCGCTTCGCGTCGGTTGTGAACAGGTATGACGATCGCCACCGATATTGGCCGGTCACTCATTTTATGGAGTTAGACGGCCGTATCGGCGACCTGTATGCTGCTTCACGGGGACCGCTTGCTGACTTCCTGCTCGATCCATTTGTATGTAGCGGCAAGGCCGTCCTCGAGCGAGATCGCGGGTTCCCACCCGAGAACCTCGCGAAGCTTGGTGTTATCGGAATTCCGGCCGCACTCCTGGGGTCCGTCAATGTGTTTTTGACGATCGTCATTGCCGGCCGCGTTTGCGATGAATATCGGCGAGCCTGATTTATCGAGACCATTCGATCCCGGCCGAGGTTCAGCGGCTCTGAAAAATCGGACTGCATCAGGCGATAAATGCCTTCGACACAATCGTCGATGTAACAGAAGGAACGTGTCTGCTCGCCCATCGCCCCATATTTCGATCTCAGGGTTGCCGGACAGTTTTGCCAGGGCGACCTTACGGCAAAGTGCGGCTGGCGCTTTTTCCGTCCGCTCTTGCCACGTACCCTTTTCGCCAAAAATATTGTGAAACCGAACGGTGCGCGTCTCGATGCCGTGATCTTGCCTATAATGCATACACAGGCGCTCCGTGATCAGTTTTCCCACCCGTACGCATCCTGCGGACACGCGGGGATACGCGTCCTCCTCTTTCAGCGGAACAACATCGGCATCTTCCTGGATGATGCTCGGGGTAAATGCAGGCCGAACTCAGTGTAAAGATAACGAGTGACGCCATTCTCCTGCCGCGTCCAACGTGTGAAGGTTGATCAACGTGTTGTTATGAAGGATCTGAGAATGATTGCCCGAGATAAATCCCATCCCGCCCATATCGGCTGCCAAGGCGTAGACGTGCTCTATGCCCTTGGTGGCCTCGCGGCAGTTTTCCCAACGTCTCAGATCGAGAAGCTGAAGTCATCAGCCGCCGTGTCACCGAATTCCGGCAGCTTGACGTCAGGCCCCGGACCCAATAGCCCTTTTTGCTTCAGGTATTCACAGAGATGTGACCCTATGAAACCACCGGCTCCGGTAACCAACACGCGTATTTGTTCAGCCATAAACTTCAAACAAGATCTTAGAAGTTACTACTCGTCGCCATTAGTGTAACCATTTCGATGGTAATAGCTCTGGTAGTAGTAATAATTGTCTTGGTATTCAGATTTACGTTATTAAGTACAACACCAAAGATCTTGACCGATCTCCTGCAGCAGCTGGCGAGAACGGCGAACGACCTGTCGTGAACTCTTGCCTGCATGGACGACCAGTATCACGCCGTCCACCATCGATGCGATCAGGACGCCGTCCGTAAACGAGGCTATCGGAGGTGAATCGATAACAATGTGCGTGAAACGGCTCTGCAGCATCCTGAGCAGAGTAGCCATTTGTTCCGATCCGATAAGTTCGGCCGGATTCGGCGGTATCGGGCCTGAGGTCAGCAAATTGAGCTTTGATCGCTCATCGACCCTGATCGCTCCTGAGATCTCGGCGTCGGTCAACTCGCTCGAGAGCAAGGTGCTGAGCCCGACCCCATTTTCGATGCTAAATATCGAGTGAAGCCGTGGCCGTCGCATATCCGCATCGATTATCAGGAACGCTCGCACCCGTCTGGGCAAGGCTGATGGCAGTATTTGTCGCCGTCGTAGTCTTACCCTCGGACGGCAGAACTCGATGTGATAAGCAGAGATTTGGAAGCTCGTCCGGCCGTCGAAAGTAATATAGACGTTCGGAGGTGACGATAGGCCTCCAGCCAGCGAAGAGCGCGGATCGGCAGAGATCAGCAACTCGGACGTCTGACCGGTCTCTTCGCCCTCATTGGAACCGACGAGCAGCAATTTCCGCTTTGGCATCGAATCCATCGTCGGAATCGCCGCAAGAGCGGGTAACTGGAGATAGGTTTCTATCTCATCCGTCGTCCGGATCGTGTCGTCAAGGTATTCTAGAAAGAGCGCGAGGCCCATGCCGAACAACGTCGACAACATAAACGCAGCAGCGACAGTCATCAGTCGTCGTGGGCTCACCGGGGTTCTCCGACGGGATCGCGATCTCGATCACGCTGATGTTGTTATCGGTTCCCTGTGCCGCAACGTCGTTACCGCTGACTTGCTTGCGGAGGTTATCGAGAAAGCCTCTGTTCGTTTCGATGTTCTGCTGCAAAAGCCTGATGTTGACAGCTGTCGTTCTGGCCCTGCCTCTCGTTGTACTGCTTGTCAAAATCCGTCCGTATCTTGTTTTCTTTGTCCTGCGCCTGGAGGTACTTGGTTCGATAATTCTCAAGCATTCCCTTTGACGCACGCTCGAAATACCCGTCGCGTGCCGCCTGGAACTTCGCCACGGCCTTGTCAATAGAATCTTCGTAGCTCTGGATCTTTGTATCGATCTCACGTATCTCCGGAGCACCCTCCTGATACTCCTGGAGCTTCGCCGCGTGATCCTGCCGGAGGTCCGCGATCTTCTTGATGACATCAGTTTGCAGCGCCTGAATATTATTTTCCTGTTCGGTAATATACCGGGCCATTTGCTCGTCTGCAAGAGCCCTGACCTTCTCTGGCGACTTGCTCAGCGTCAGGTAATTTGCCTCAGCATTTTTCCTGTCATTTTCGGCATCGAGAAGCTGCTTACTGAGCCCGGCCAGTCGGTCCATGACGATCGTCTGCTCGCCCTCGCCGGTTTTGCAGGATGCCGGCCCTTTGCGTCAGATCGACAAGCTTTTGTTCATCCGTTTGAATCTCGGATTGCAGGCCGGCTATCCTCTCCTGCAAAAAGTCGTTGGTCTTTCGGCTGGTGCCGGACCTCTTTTCATGGTTGGCCCTTGTGAATGTGTCCGCGATCGCGTTAACTACGAAGGCCGCGAGCTCCGGATTGTTGTGGCGAAAAGCGAGCGAGATAAGCCTTGTGTCCTTCGTCGTGGCCCTCGATTCAGCGCACGAGGTTCAATATCAAGATTTCTATGAATGACATCTACGCAAGGCGCGAGCCTCTGGGCCTCGGCGATCTCCTCCGACGACGCCAGTGAGGAATCGGCAGAAATGTTGCTCACCGAGCCTTTGTCTTTCTTGTCGTCGGTTGCAAGGCCAACCGACCTCAGGATCGAGCGCCATGCCGATGTCGAGCCTTCATTCTTGGTTTGCTCAAAGTCAGGGTGCGTATCGAGATTGTGCTCCTTGATCGCGCGTCGTAAAGTGCGTCGCTCGACAAAAGCTGGAGCTGGGTGTTGAAATACGAGGGATCCGGATTCGAAACCGCCCGCGGCCTGTCGCCGACAACAACGAGATCGGGATTGGCCTGCTCGAGATCGACCTGGATCTTCGCATTAGACTGATAAACATTGGGCTTACGGGCCACATAAACGGCCGCGAGCATGGTGCCGAGAGACCGCTATAGCGATCACCAGCCACAATCGCTTGCGGATAGCGCGCCAATAATCGCGCAGTTGAAATCCACCGGTCGCGTGGGTGTCGCGGTACGTAGGATACCTGCCGGGGAGCCCGACGCTCACGTCGAGCGGGCGCTTCGAGCTCGGTGGCTTCGGTCAAGGGATTTCTGACTATCTCTCAGGTGTCTTTCATAAATGGCTTTCTATGGCAGCCGGTACAACGCACTAGGAACCGAGGTTTTTATCGCGTCCGCGATGCCCAGTAGTATCTTTTTCTTGGTGTCCCGGGATACCGCAACGATGTCGTTTTGGCTCGAGATACGGATCCTTGATCTTGCCCTTATCGATCTCCATTCATATCGAAAACAAGTTCCTCTCGGTCGGCGTTGCCCTGCACCTGCCGCAGGACCCGGACCTTATCTGTTTTAGCGGCAGATTTGAACCCCTCGGCCGACACTATCGCCTGCGTGAGCGTTATCGGCTCGCGTACCTTTACGGACCCCTGCTTGTTCACATTTCCGTAAACGTAGATCATATCGGCATCGAGGACCGAGATCACGTCGCCCGGCTGCATCCAGAGCGTTTGACGGCCCTCCTGCACGTCCGCGGACCTTCAAACCCCATTACAGAGATCTGGTCGCCGTCCGTTTCGTCACCCTTCTCGCGGCAGGTGGTGCTGCTGCCCGTTCGGGCGACAAGCATCCGCGTACCCGATTCCTTGTTGAGGTCCGCCGGCCAGTGCCAATAATTCGAGCAGGTGATAGCGACGATTAATGAAGTAGGTTCCGGGTTTCTCAACTGCCCCGATCAACCATCACCGATTGAGATCTCTGGTCGGCGACAGCCACCTGGACCTTTGGATCTTTCAGGTACTTTTCCTTATATGCATTCTCTATCTCGGTTGCCAATTGCGCTCTGTTTTGCAGACCGCCACGACTGGACGCTCCAACCGAAAAAGGACGATCGTCCCATTCGGGCTGACCGGCACTCGTTATGCAAGCTCGGGGTGGCGGAAGACATTAATGTCCAATATGTCCTGAAACCCGATAACGATAACGCTCGTTCTTAGAATTCACGCCCGCGACCAGATCGTCGGGCGGCGTTGGCGTTCGGTTCAGGTTTGGCGGCCGTGGTTTGTCCGACAACAGCGCTGGCCAAAAGAAATAGTATGAAGCGCCGATAAAACTCTTACGTTCCACATAACAACTCCTGGGCGATCCTGGCCTTGTTTTACCGGAAAACTATGCAAACGACGATGATAGCAAATGCCATATGCTTTGGAAACACTTAAAGTTTGAAAAATAAGGTTTTTCGCTAAACTTTGAATCAAATCTGGTCAATGCACAATGGAAAATGCGACGCCGATGCTTCGGCAGTATCTTGAGATCAAAAAACTCTATCCCGGTACGATACTTTTCTTCCGGCTGGGTGATTTTTATGAGATGTTCAACGAAGATGCGCTCGTTGGCTCCCGAGAGCTTGAAATTACGCTGACGGCAAGGCAAAAAGACTCGCCAAATCCGATTCCGATGTGCGGCGTCCCTCATCATGCGGCGGCAACGTACATACGCGAGACTCGTCCGGAAAGGCTACCGCGTTGCGATCTGCGAACAGACGGAAGCTCCGGGCAAAGGCACCAAGCTCGTCCGCCGTGAGGTCGTCCGCGTAATAACGCCCGGAACGGCAGTCGATCCGCAAGCTCAGTCGAACCGAACGAGCCTATCTATCTGGCGGCCGTTTGCGGTAGTAACGAGACCTTCGGCAGCGGCATTTCTCGAGACTTCATCTGGCGATTTCTCCTCGACCGAGATCTCAGGGGCAAACGCTTGGCAGCGAATATGCGAGGAGATCGAGGCGTATTCGCCGCGCGAGCTGTTGTTTCCGTATTCGATCGAACAAAGGTCGGTCAGGCGTTCGGGCCGTCAAAGAAGCCGGGCAAGACTCTTTTCGAGGACACCGGAAGCGCGGCGGAGGACCGAGTTCCTGCTATTACATCGACGCCGCTGGATGAAACCGATTTTGACGAGCAGGATGCCGCCCGGCTGCTGAAACAGCAGATGGAAGTTGCCGACCTTGCCGGATTTGGACTCGATGGCAAACACCTTGGCCATTCAAGCCGCCGGGGCATGTCTAAAATATGCTCGGAAACACAGCGTGCATCTGCCGGCCATATCGCAGAGATCAAGTATTTTGAATCGGCGGATTTTATGGTGCTCGACGCCACTACACTTCGGAATCTTGAGATATTCGAATCACGAGGCGAGAAGTCAGAGAAAACACGCTCTTTGGTGTGATCGATGAGACCGTGACCGGTATGGGAGCGCGACTGCTAAAGCAATGGCTCCTGCGTCCGTCGCTAAAACGCAGTGAGATACAAACCCGGCTTTCCGCCGTCCACAGAGCTGACGGATTACAATACTTCGTGAAAAGCTTCGCTTCCTGCTGAAGGACGTGAGCGATCTCGAACGCCCTAACCGGACGGCTTAATCTTGGCACGGCAACACCTCGTGACCTGATCGCTCTCCGTCGCTCGATAGGCCAGGCACCTCTCGTGAATGAGACCCTGGCTGATGCCACGTCACTCCTGCTGCAAGTTTTGGCCGAAAGCATCTTTGAGCTGCCCGAGGTGCGTGATCTGATCGATCGGGCCATCGCTGACGAGCCGCCGGTGGTTTTGACGGATGGTGGTGTGATACGAGGCGGCTTCGATGCCGAGCTTGACGAGAAACTGCGCGGCATTTCGAACTCGGCGAAGCAGACGATTGCCGGGTTTGAAGAAGGCGAACGTACCCGGACCGGAATTTCCACTCTAAAGGTCCGGTTCAATAACGTTTTCGGCTATTACATCGAAGTGTCCAAGGTCAATTCCGCTCGCGTGCCCGATGATTACGAGCGTAAGCAAAACCCTCGCAAACGCCGAGCGATATACAACGCCGCAGCTAGAGGAATGGGAGCAAAAAGTGCTCGGGGCCGAGGGAGCGCATCACGCAGCTTCGAGGTCGAGTTGTTTCAGCGGGTTAGAGACGAGGTTTGTGCCAAAACCCGGGAAACTGCAATCGACTGCGTGCCCTGGCGATGCTCGATGCGCTGTGCGGGCTGGCGGAAACTTCTGCCCGGCGGAATTACGTTTGTCCTGCACTGCACGACGGCGATGAGATCGAGATCGCAAACGGCCGCCATCCGGTCGTAGAGGCGTCGCTGGGAGCGTCGTTCATTCAAACGACATCATAATGAAGCAACTCGACCGATCGGCTGTTGGTGATCACCGGTGCAAATATGGGCGGCAAATCGACGGTGCTGAGGCAGGCGGCGATCATACAGATACTTGGGCAAATCGGCTCGTTCGTTCCCGCAACGTCCGCGCGCCTTCCGATAGTCGATCCGGATATGGACGCGTGTCAGCGTCGGACGATCTCGCTTCTGGCCGTTCGACCTTCATGGTCAGAGATGACCGAAAACAGCGGCCATTATGCACAATGCCACGCCCCGCAGTCTCGTGCTGCTGGATGAGATCTGGTCGCGGGACATCGACGTTTGACGGCTCTTTCGATCGCATGGGCGGTCGCGGAATATCTGCACGACTCGCCGGAGCATTCTGCCAAGACGCTCTTTGCGACCCACTATCACGAATTGACCGAGCTGGCTGAAAGCCTGCCCGGCAAAGAACTACCAGATCACCGCAGCCGAAACGGACGGCGAAGGTCGTCTTCTCCACAAACTGCAGCCTCGGAAAGGCATCGAAATCCTACGGCATCGCGGTGGCAAAGCTTGCCGGACTGCCTGCGAAGTGTGATCGAACGGGCGAAAGGTGTACTTGAGAAGCTCGAAAAGTATGAGCTTGCCGTTTTTGCCGACGAGAAAAGAAGGCCTAGCGAGGGCCGGCGGGCAGCCGATCTTGCAGCACTAATATTCGCTCTTTGCTGTAAGCAACGAAACCGCGATCGGCGAGCTTCGGGACGTTGACATCGGCGGTCTAACGCCCGATGAGTCGAAGCGGCTCCTGACCCGGATCAAGGACAAGATCGTCTGACGTAAACCTCGATATGGCGCGGCTTTGAACTTGGGGTTACCACAAGCCTAAAGTGTGCCAGGGCCACCCGAACTTACTTCGACGTTCACGTTTCGGACGACCTTGGTTTTTGAGGCCGTCGAATTTGCCGCGATCGCTGCGATGGAACCCGCTATCCAGGCATCACGATCGGTCCATTCCGGAAACAGATTCTTCAACAGCGTCGACAGCTGCGGTATTGGCCTGAGGGCTCAATTTGCCGCTTTCGAGTTTCATGGTGATCGCGATGTTCGCTTCATTTATGTCTTTCTTAGCGCCGTATATCTCGAGAGCTTTATCTTTTTATCGGCAGGAATAACCCTGCCATTTTGTTATCTTCGACGCCGGTCGAAGACACCTGTTTGACCGCAAGGATCTTTGAGAGTCCCGTGAACCGCCTGATCGTACGTGGCGCCGATGCCGGGGCTGCTGCCGCCACATCGCGGCGCCTGCCGAGCCCGGATGACCAAACCATAGCACAGCAAATTGGCCGTCTACCGCAACGCCAAACTCGTCCCAATCGAGATCGGAAAACATTCCGGCATTCAAGATTATCTGAATTATGGAGAGGGCTCTTTGCCAGGCTTGGAGAGCGAGCTTCCGGGTCGGCTGTGCCGGTCGCCGTGCGATAAAGCGTCTCGTAACCCTGACGCTTTGCAGCCGGTGTTGAACCTCCGCGGAGCATCTGACACACAGCCCCAGGTTTTCTCATTCTTTGTGTCATACGCACAATTGCTCCAGCGTGTGTAAGCATCTTCGTATTAGAGTTTCATATCGAGCGCGTCGATTGGCAAGAACACTCAGAGGGGCTGAGAGACGAAGGGCTGGACGGCCATTCGCTGTTCGATATTTATTAACGATCTCAAACAGCGCCTTTTCTTCGCTCGACGTGGTATCGCTCAGGGGCAGCTTTTTGCGGATAAGACCTGCGGGCCTGTACACGCCGTCTGCGCAAAAGCCGAATTGACGAGGCCAGAGCGCTCGCAATCAAAGAAAAAAGAACGCTGCGAAACCGGTGTTCAGATGAAAAGACTTCATGAGCTTGTCCTGCCAGTCTATTGCCGCGGGCGATCATATTGCAAACCTTGTCCGAGCTAGAAAAAGATTAGAATCTGTCGGTATGACGTCGCGACGATCATTCCTGCGAACCTCGATTCTGGGTGTTCCGTTCATTGGTTTTACTGCCTCGGCCGCTCCGCCGAGTACGGACGTTTCCTACAGGCGTCCTCTGGTGGTTTCGACGTGGGACAGCGGGATCAGCGCGAACGCGGCGGCGTGGAGGGTGCTCGAAAAGGCGGCCGCGCGATCGATGGCGTCGAGCGAGGCTGCGCGCTGCTGAGGATGAGACTAGCTGCTGCGTCGGCCTCGACGCCTATCCCGACCCGCGACGGTTATGTCACGCTTGACATGCGTCGATAATGGACCACAACTGCAAATTGCGGGGCGTCGTTTTCCTTCAACACATCAAGCATCCGATCTCGGTCGCGCAAATTGATGGAAAATACCAAACACGTCTTTCCTCGCGGGCGATGGTGCATTGCAATTCGCGATCGATAACGGTTTTGAACGAATGCGCCCGCCAAACTCTCGCCCGACGCGGAAAAAGCCTGGAAGCAATGGCTAAAGAGTCGGAATATAAGCCGTCGTAAATATCGAGAACCGCAAACCGGTCAGTTGGAACGATCGAACCGCCTTCGCATTCTTCCTGATGGCTCCGTGAATCGACGACGATGGGAACGATCGCGTCGATTCTGCCGGCGACCCTTTCCGGTGCATGCACGACGAGCGGGATGGCATTTAAGATGCACGGCCGTGTGGGCGACTCGCCGATCATCGGTGCCGGATTGTATGTCGATAACAAGGTTGGGGCGGCGACGAGTTCCGGCGTGGGCGAAGAGGTCATCCGCATCTGCGGCACGCACACGGTGATAGAGGCTGATGCGGCAAGGGCTGTCACCTTCGCGGGCATGTGAAGGAAGCGGTGAAACGCATAGTCGAGCGATCCAAAGGCGGCGAAGGACTGCGAAGTAGGTTTTGTTGCGATCTCAAAACGCAGCGAGGTGGGGCCTATGCGCATCCAAAGGGATTTACCTATTCGGTCACAAACGCCAAAGTAAACAAGACGTTTCCGTCGGCTAGTCACTTTAGCTGGATAGCCTCTGTTCGTTATGGCACTGCCGGAATAGACGTGAGAATGCCAGGCGTGTTTCGAATCCTGATAGTCACCAAAGGTTGGTCAGCATCCGCGCGGCTCCGGTTTTCCTGAACGACAATGGCAGCAACCTCCCTGATGACCTCAAAAACATCTCAACGAGCAAGCCATCGTTTTTGTTTCTCCTCCATTGCGAGTAGCATGACGAAATGTGGCTTTTGGGTATCACCACGATGTGCGTTTGCCAGTACGGACGCGTGTGATGATAAAGAGCAAGAACGTTTGAGGTTCTGCATATGCGCCCTCGCCACCTCAGATCCTGCCATTAAGAACCTTGTCGCAATAGAAATCGCCGCTCGCGAATAACTTTAATAAAAGGCGACTGACTGGTAAACTCGGATTTTTGGTTTTTGGCGGCCTTGATGATAGAAGAGCTGCGTTCCCTGCCGTTACGGCAAAAAGTCGGACAATCATTCTTTATCGGAATGCCCGGCCCCGAGGTTGACGCGGCCACGCTTGCGCTCCTCGACGAGAGTCTCTCGCCCGGCGGCGTCTGCCTTTTGCACGAAGGAACATCCGGGAAGCTGCCCAAACCCGCGACCTGTTGGACCAGATCCGCCACTCTCTGCCAGTCGCGCGCTCTCCGGGCCATCGATCAGGAAGGCGGGCTCGTAGAATCGTTTGCGCCGCATAACTACGCCTATGCCGGCGGCCAGTAAGATCGAAAACGGTCGACGATGCCGAGGACCTTGCCTCGATCATTGCCGAAACGTTGTTGTCGCTTGGCTTTAATATGGATTTTGCACCGGTCGTTGATGTGATCGACGACGAGCGGGCGAAAATTCGCCAATGGACTTCTGTCCCGTCAATTTGGCGGCTCGCCAGACGATGTGGTCTCGCTTGCCGGCGCGTTTTACGCAAGCTGCAAGATCGCCGGCTGCGATTGGCTGTCTGAAGCATTTCCCGGGCCTGGGGCCGCGCGGGTCGATTCACACGAGGAATTGCCGCTTGTTGATGTCTCGGAAACCGAATTGCAAGCGACCGACCTATTCCCTTATCGCGAGTTTGTAGCGAGCGGCGATGCGAAAAGCCGTGATGATCGCCCACGCGGCGTATCCCAGACTGGACTTGCAGGAAAAGGACAAAAGTGGGAAACTTCTGCCTGCTTCATTGAGTAGAATTTCATCACAACCCCTTCTACGCGACGATCTTGATTTTAATGGAGTGGTCATATCTGACGACCTTGAAATGGAGAGCGATCGTAAAAAACTACGGCATTGGCGACGCCTGTAAAATGGCCGTTAATGCCGGTGTCGACATGCTCGCGATATGTGCCGACCCTGAGGCGATCCGCGATGGTTACAATGCCGTCCTCAATGCCGTCGAAGGCGGCGAGATCGACGAAGCAGGCTCGATGAAACACTCGATCGCATCGCCCACCTTAAAGAATCCAACTCGCTGGGCCACGCGATCTCGATGTCGAAAACCTTTCCGCTCTCTCCGAACGTGTCACAGCGTTGAACGAACGCCTAGCCTGAATCACCGAAGGAAAATCCGCCGTTATGCATAAACTACTATTGCCCCTGTTGATCGTTTCATTTATTGCCGCGTCTGCGGCATGCCGCCAGCAATACGGACGCTGTCACCGTCGCAATGCCTGAGAAATTTACCGTTCTGATACTTTGACGACGGCGGGATCTGACAGTGCAGCCGAACGTATGAAAAACCTGATGTTCAATTCGCTCGTCAAGAAGAATGAAGAAATTTTGAATATGTCGGCGGGTTGGCGAAAGGATGATCAAGACCTCCGAGGATGGCAAGACGATCCACATTCACTCTGAGGGATGGAGTGGAGAATTTCATAACGGCAATGAATTCACGTCAGCGGACGTGAAATACACTTTCGACGAACTTTTCAAAGCGAACGGTTATAAAGCCGGCGCATTCTTTTGACCACGGTTCCGCTCGATGCGGCGAAGGCCGCGACTGCAAACACTGCCGCCGGCGAATGGGAACCGCAACACCAATGCTGCGGCAAAACCGGCCGAGCAAAAAAACGGCGCACGCCGCACATCATTTCCGATCGAAACGCCCGATCCGAAAACCGTAGTTTTCAATGTGACAGCGTCCGGCTCTTGGCAACCAACTGCTGTCTAATCTGGTCGCCATCCCGATAATTTCGCAGGGCACGGTCGGCGAGTTAAAGGAGAAGCCGATCGGGTCAGGGCCGTTCAAGTTTGTTAACTTCGATTCGTCCCAAAACATCGTTGGGCTGGCGGCCAGCGAGATGATTACTGGGAAGAGCGCCGAAGGTGAAAAAGCTGAGGGTCAAGACCGTAACCGACGCTAATTCCCTTCAGGCCGAACTCAAACAGGCGGCGTTGACATCGCACCCAATCCGTCGAACCTACCGCCGGATATGCTCAAAGCCATTGGCGGCAACGCAAATCTCAAGGTCGAGCAATTCGACGGTTCGAACATTCAGTATCTTGTCTTCAATGTCCAATCGCCGCGTCGTTGAACAATCCGAAGATCCGACAGGCGATCGGCTATCGCCATCGACCGGCAAAGGGTCGTGAAGGAGCTGTTCTTTGATCAGAGCAAAGGTCGCCGAATTCAATTCTACCGAGCCAATCAGTGGGCATACACGCCGGAACAGGAATACCCGTTTGACCAGGCGAAAGCAAAACAGCTATTGCAGGATGCCGGATATAAGAACGAGGCCGATCGTTTTCAAATACGGTTCCGGCAATGCGGCGGTCAACCAATATGCACAAGTGATCCAGAACGCCTGAACGATGTCGGATTGAATGGCAGCATCGAAACGCTCGAGAGTCAGCACGATCAACGGCAGCAAGCTCGCCCAGGGCCAATATCAGATGTATCACCGGCATATGGGTTGCGGCGGTAATCAGGATCCGATCTTCCTGCTGCGACCTCTTTAGCTCTGAAACAAAGATCCCGGGTAGCCGTGTCGTGCTGCACACCGCAGCCGATATTTCAGACCCTGAGGTCGATAAGACCGTCGACGCCGCTGAAACGCTACGGACAAGGGCGTTGCAAAAAGACCTTTATGGCAAGACGTGGGAGATGGTGAGCAACTGACCTGCCGCTCCTTCCGCTGTGGTATCCGGCAAATATGGTCGTCTCGAATAAACGCATCGGCAATATCAAAATGAGCGGCAGCGGCGCACTGGAGCTTTCTTAAAGATATTACTGCGCCAATTAGTTAAGAACTTGCCACGTAAACCGGACTCTCGCATTTTATGCAAAATGTTCATTTTTGTTCATGGTGTTCACGCGTGAACATGAACACGCGCACAACTGAAATGAGACTGCGGGGAGAGGAGCGTTTGCCTGACAATTAGCGGCCACGCTAGAATTATCATTGCCACGCGAGAGTAGCTCAGTGGTAGAGCGCGACCTTGCCGAAGGTCGAAGTCGCGAAGTTCGACCCTCGTCTCCCACTCCAGTTCTTTGAAGGATGAGGCGGAGGGATGAAGGATGAAAGTAAGGATTTCTTATTCATCCCTCATCCTTCCGCCCTCATCCTTTTCGATTACGGCGGCGTAGCCAAGTGGTAAGGCAGAGGTCTGCAAAACCTTTATTCATCGGTTCGATTCCGATCGCCCGCCTCCATCCCTTCAGAAGAATATTTCTCTTCAGATCTCGACCAGCGGCTTTCGCTCCATTTATCGGCCGGAGCGGATGCGCGCATTTACTTAAACGACTGTTTGCTGTTAGACTTGCAGGCGTTTTCAATATCTAAATTCTACATCGTTAATATTTCAGGAGAGTGGGTGATGGCCGAGGCAACTGCTGTTGATATGGGGTTTTCCCGCACGGTGCTCGTTCTGTGGGGAATTATTGCTCTGGTCGCAGGGTTTTTCTGTTGTTGCGACCGGGAATATCTCGCAATTGATATGGATCGAGATAATGGCGATCGCGTGGATCGTAGGCGGAATATTCGACTTTATCCGGCGCTCGCTGAAAGGGGCCACTATTGGGGCTGGCGCATCGTCCGGATCGATAATCGGTATTCTTGCGGGTATCTATATCGTCGCGAATCCGGCGCTGGGGACGATTTTTACCCTGACGATCGCATTCATCTTTATCGCGATCGCCGCATTGATAAACGGTATGTTCAATATCTATGCCGGCTTTAAGAATGAGGAGCGGAACCAGCTGGGCATCGGTGATCATCGGACTTCTGCAGATCGGTATCAGGGATCTGGTTCATAATGAACGCCCGTCACGGGCGCTCTGCTGCTGGTACCGGTCCTGGGTATCTTTTTGATCCTCGGCGGGATATTTGCGATCATCGCGACCTTCTTTCTGGGTAAGCCCGCTAAAGCGACGGAACCAGACTCAGCCGGCGGCGTGATCAGGCGGTTGGACGTAGAACATCTCTTCGCTTGGTCGCAGCGGACGCGCGAGCCATAACGGGCGACGAAGCCCGTCCGGACCTGGAGCCGGGCGGGCCATCGCCAGCCATTCCTTGTAAATTGCAAACGACTTATCCGTGTCCACGAACACATCGCCGTGCTCGTCGCCTTCCTTTGCAGGTTCGACTGTGACCTCTTTGGTGCCAGCAATGCATTCCCGAAACCGGATCGGGATGGACGGGAAACGTGATGTTCTGATGCACGCCGCCGTCGGTCCAGAAGATGCGCGAAGTGTCGGGATCGCTGCTTTTGTACGGGCCGATGCCTTCGGTGACCCACATCTTCCATTTGCCCGGCTCACTCTTCCTTCGACGGTCACCTGATTGGTTGACCAGCGGTTCGATTTTCGCGTCCTGGTTACGTCGCCAGCGGCCGATGTGGTGCGAGCACGCGACGACTGCACGGCTGCATGCCCTCGGTCACCCAGGCACGGTTGACAGAAATAGCCGATATCGGTCGAGATGCGTACGAGGTCGCCAGTCTTGATGCCGCAGCCGCTCGCCATCCGACGTGTGCATCCAGAGCGGATTGCGGTTTGAGATCTCCGCCAGCCATTTGGCATTGACCCTGAGCGGTGTGTATCAGCGTCGGCAGTCGGAACGTAGGTACGCAGAACCATTTCGTTCTCTTCGAGCTTGTCGCGATGAATGTGGCTCTTGACGTAGGTCGGGAATGCATATTCCGGCCAGCCCCAATCGACGGTCGTCTTTGAGAATAACTCCTGCCTGCTTTGATGGCGTGTTAAAGCCAACTCGTGCCTTGCCGTCAACGATCGCTGCAACGACCTTGCCACTCTTCCGAACCTCACCGCGCTCCGCGTCGATCTCGGCGTCGGCAACTGCGGTTCCGGTGCAGGGTCCATGATGTTTTTCAGTAAACTGCCTGCTCGACCTCAAACGCGCCGTATTTGCGCATATAGTCGAGCGGCGTCAAGCCTTCCTTCGCGGCCATCTCCGGCAGGCCTTTCGTGTTCTCAAAAATGTACTGGTAATACTCGTCGATGGTGATCTTTTTCGCCCGGCCGATACGGCGACATGAAATGCTGTCGGATGCCCAGTTCGCCATCTGGATCGATCCGCCCATGACAGCTCGAACCAAAACTCATCCTCTTCCCACACCTCGCCGGGATTTGTCTCGTAGGTGAACGTCGTCTCGCGTCCCATCTTTCGCGCCGCTTCAGCGCACTGGCTGGCGATAACGAGACCACATTCCCGAGTGCGTCTCATAGCTCGTCAGGTCGTGACGCTCGCTCGCGTGGCCCATCGGCAGAACGTAATCGGCGAAATACGCGGTCTCGTTCCACGTCGGCGTCAGAGCAACGTGCAGTCTCGATCTTTCCGGGTCACCGAGAGGCCTCGATCACGTAAATCCATCCGGGATACGTCCAGACGGGATTGAAAACTCGTGTGAAATAAACCGCCAGCTTGCCCTCTACCGTCTTTCAAGAAGGTGCGGCAGCAGAAAAGCTCATCTCGTAATGCGAGAGCGGATATTCGAGCGGAAAGTGCAGCTTCGTTCCAGAACTTCTGCCGGCGGCGTTGCACAGCTCGCGCCGGCTTGAATTTGTTCCATGCCTGAGGCTGGTTCCGCCTTCCGTTCCGACGCTGCCTGTCAGAACGCTCAGAAAATGCAGGCAGCGGGCGACCGCCCAGCCGCCCAGATTTCCTGCACCCGCCGAAGCGCCAGTTGTGACAGGAGAATCGCGTCCCGGCGCTACCGATCTGGCGGGCGATCTCGATGGTCGTTTCCGGCTCTGACACCGCTTTCCTGTTCGCCAATTCGGGCGTGTATTCGGCGTAGAGCTTTCGATCTCGGCGATGAAATTCTCGAACGTCTGTTCAGACGTTCGGATTCAATTCGTTCAACGAAGTCTCGCCAATTCACCCAATCGCGCAAAAACCTTTCGTTATACAGCCGCTCCTCTGATGATGATCTTCGCCATCGCAAGCAGCACGGCCGCCTCGCTGCCCGGATAGTGTCGCCATCCAGTAGTCGGCCATCGACGCGGTGTTCGACAGGCGCGTGTCCATGACGGCGAGCTTCAGCCGTTCATCATCCCCTCGATGATTCGCTGGGCGTGCGGGTTGAAATAATGGCCGGATTCGAGGATGCGCCGAGATCAGCAGAATGAACTGCGCGTTCGCGTGATCAGGCGAAGGCCCGATCGTAACCCTGCCAGATCGCATAGCCAAACCGTGCGCCCGCCGAGCAGATGTTCTGTATGGCTGTTATGCCCGTCGCACGCCCCACGCCTGCAGGACGCGGTCGATAAAGCCCTCGTGGCCCGGGCCGTCCGACGTGATAAACGACCTCGTTCCGACTGATCTTCGATCGAAGCGCCGTGCGGATCTTCGAGACGCGATATCGTCCGAACGCTCGTCCCACGTAACTCTGTTCCCATTCGCCGTCTGCCGCGTTCCCCTTTCGCCGCATCGGATAAAGTATGCGGTCTGGTCGTTGATCTGATTGATCGTCGCCGGCCCCTTGGCACAGTTACGCCCGCGGCTGCCCGGATGATACGGATTGCCCTCAAACTTCCGCACCCGCATCGTCTCTTTATCGACATAGCTCAACAGCCCGCAGCCCGCCTCGCAATTAAAGCAGGTCGTCGGCACGATCATGTAATTCTTCTTCTCGCGCCGCTGCCCGCTCTCGTCGCCTCATACTCGACCCAATCGTCCCACTTCTCCGGCGGCGGATAATCCGTCAGATTCCCCGGCTCAATGATCGGCGGCAGACACATCGCCCTCCGCACCATGCAGGTCCGGTATCAAGTGCAGCGTCTCCGCAAGCCGTTCGATGAATGTTGGTGAGTGTTTCGACATATCAACTCAACGGAATCAACTGCGGTGCTTTTACCCAGATGCGTTCGCCGATGTAGAGGCCGGCCAGGATCAAGAACTCCGGCGAGGGCGAAACCCAAAACCGCCTCCGGTCAACAGCAAAAATATCGGAAGCACATTGCCGACAAGGATCATTCCTAACCAAAACTGCTTGCTAAACTCGCCGTGCGTCATCATCCTCGGCAACGGCGTGGGCGTCGGCGGTCGAGTGCGTCGTCGTGAGCTCGATCGCGAGCGTAACCAGATGGACGACGAGCGTTGCGACGGACATGAACACATCAGCACAAGCATGAAGCCGACATTAACGCTCACATACAGCGACGCGATCAAAAACACCGCAAAACCAGCCATCAGCGAATGGATGATCATATGCAGTCCGAGCATCGGCGACTGCCAAAAGTCGCGCCCTTTTGCCTGCGCGAAAGGAAATGCAGTGTAAACGGCAGACAGCAGAGCGAGGACGATGCCGAGCGGTTCAAGGTAGGGCAATATCAAGCCATATCCCAGGTACGACGCCAAGGAGCCATAAAGTCAATGTGCCGCCGTACGCCGTGATGATGTATGCCCCCGAGTCAGCCACGATCGCCACTGCGGCCGTAATAGCACGTACAAAAATCGATCCGGGCGGCCTAGATCTTTGATCAGCAAATTCCCGTCAACGCGAGGAAAATGATTGCCGTTATTCCGCCGAGACGCTTTGCGGCACTCCGGGGATCACCATAAAATATCCGCCAAATATCGGCAGCAGAAACGCACCCGCGGCAACTAGCCTTCGTCCAGATATAAGCCGAAACTTCCCAGCCCCAGAGAACGCCTTTGCCTGGAGCGTCGTAGACGCGTCGTGCTTTCTTCGCACGCGGCTCGATCTGTATCAGGCTGCGAGATCTGCTTGCCGGCCTTCTTCGCTTCCGCAAATTTCGCATAGTGCCCGACGCCGTAGCGCTGGCTCGACCACATGTAGTCGCTGTCGGGATGAGCCTCGGTCGGGTCGAGCGAAGCCTTGTCGCCGTCGATGTAAAAGAGTTTGGGTTTGGTTCCCTTTTCGGGTTTGCGGACGGAGACAGTTTCACGTGCGAGCAACTTCGATATCTCCGTCTCCGGATTATCCATATCGCCCGAGATGATCGCGTGCTCGGGGCAAACGTTGACGCAGGCCGGTTCCGAGACCGATATCGACGCGGTGCGTGCAGTAATTGCATTTCGCCGAAGTGTGATCGTCGGGGTGCATGTAGATCGCATCATATGGGCAAGCCTGCGTGCACGCTTTGCAGCCGATGCATCGGCGGTCGTCAAAATCGACAATGCCGTCCTTTCGCGTAAACAGCGCCGTCACCGGACGAGATCTCAACACACGGTGCATCGGCGCAGTGATTGCACCGCATCACGCTGAACAATCTTCGCGTATCGGGAAATTCGCCCTTCTCAATGTACTTGACCCACGTGCGGTTCACGCCGACCGGCACCTCGTGCTCGGCCTTGCACGCGACCGTGCACGCGTGGCAGCCGATACACTTCCGGTTGTCGATGATGAAGCCGTAGTTCATTTGAAAAACAGTTTAACCGCGAAACACACGAAAGGCACGAAAGGACAAAGATCTTTTTATTTCGTTTGTTTCGTGGGCTAGTGCCAGATGTTATGGCTTGACCTGCCGCACGGAAGCCATAGCGATCAGGTCTTTGGTCGCGTAACGAAAGACTTCAGGGTTGGTGAGCATATCGAGATGATCAAAGCCACCTGGCGAGCGGTAAAATGCTCAACGTGTTTGCGTCGGGCAGTTGCCGCCGAGGACTTCGACACCCATCCCGCCCGGCTCAAATCGACGCACCTTGCTGGTGGACATGCAAACATAATTCGGCCGGGACTCGGTCGTCACCTTTTCCGCCTCGGGCTGACAAAACAGCGCGCTTACCTGTGGGACAAACCCATCCGCGTTGCCAAATTGCTTGCCGAGGGCATTGACCATCCCTGCGTTTGCAAGACCCAAGAGCCGGTGCTGGCTGGTTGGCTTATCGTCCGAGCGGCGCAGCACAAAAGCATCGCGGCGATCTCAAGCGGCCCGAGCTTCGCCGGGGTCGTGCCGGCGTAGGCGATGAGCTTTGAGGCGTACTCAATAAATAACTTGTTGACGCTCTGCGAGCGTCGTATTAATATCTTTCGAATCCGCTGGGAGTTTGCCGTGTCGTAATTATCGCCAGTTCTACGAGCTCAAGCCTGGCTGTGGTCCGATGTGCCGCGCGTCGGCAGCGCCGGCAATCGCCATCGGCAGACAACCGGGGCGTTCCCGCCCGTTCAGGGGATCTCGCCTGTGCGACCAGCGGCTGGCGTCAGCACTCGCACCAGGCGCTCGACCTTCGTTGGGGCGGCGAGCTCGGCGTCAGCTCATGATCGATGCAGGACGATCGGCGAACGTAGAAGGCGACCAGCGGCGTAGAAAACTTGAGGGATCGCGCCCACCCCGCCCGGCCTCGAGCAGCTGGCCCGGCGAGCTTCCGCTTACTGGCAATGGTCGATCGCTCGTGCTCGTCGGGCGGCAGCGGTTGGTACTGGGCGATCACCCGGGCTTCGGGACGGGCGGCGCTGGGCAGCGAGACCGATAACACTCTCCTCGACCACGTACCAGATGGCCTCGACCTGCTCCGGCGAGAGGCCATGGCGTCCGGTCGATGCCCGTGCCCTGGGCTGAGCCACGCTCTCACGGTCTGAACCGCCTGACGGTCGGCCGCGGCGAGCAAACAGTCGACGATGCCACCGTGCACCCCACCGAGGGCGGTGCCGGCGAACCTTTTTGGCACCGGACCCTTCCTTTGGCTCGCCCGGCGGCCTTCCAGCCCCGATCGATCATGCACGGGTCAGGTTGCCAGACCGGTCGAGGCCTCGGTGACGTCGCCTTCTGGGCCACCGGCACCGCGGCCAGCAGGACCACCGCTAACGCCGGCACGGGCACCTCGTACGCCACGGCGCGGGGGCGCCGCAGGCAATCAGCGGATGGCCACGACGACGGCCCCGAAGACGGTCGTGGCGGCGAGCAGCTCTCGGCGCCAGAAGAGGTACGGGAACGAGTCGCCCTGCACGCTGGCGGGGGCGACGAGTCCGGCGACGTACAGGAGCTTGATCAGCACGATGAGCTTCCCGCCGCATCATTGGTGCTTCGCTCATCGGGCGAACAACCAGCGCCGGCGAGGAACTGCCGACACGGTATATGCCGCCGAAACTGGGCTACGGCGGCGTGAGTCCAGCACCTTTGGCGTCGGCAGCCGTGGCCCGCCGCCCCGGCACGAGGCGGGCAGCCCGGCGGGGGCCCGTCGCCCGTCCCCACCCCGATCTTCAGGCTGCTGCCGTGCAGCAGCGTCCGATCAGCGACCTTCGCCAGGTTGCCCGGGCGGGTGGAGCCGCCATCTGTTGAGCGCCAGTAGCCAGAGCACGGCAACGACTGCGGCGGCGGCCCTACGGGTCAGGCTTTGGCGATCGCGGACCACCGACCCGGCGGCGGCTCGAGCGCAAGCGGGACGAGTGAGAAAACACCAGCCGCCACGAGCAGGGCGTAACCCGTAAAGGTCTGCACCAGAACGTCCGGCCGCAGCGGCCTGCGGGAGCACGCCGATATTAGTCTTTCCGACGAGCCAGACCTGGCAGCAGGAAGAAGACGAAGACAGCAGGGGGCGATTGGACCCCAGGGTTCAGCGAGGATGAAAGACTCACCCGTGGCGGGGAAGCTCACCGTGATTCGCCGGCCAGAGATGCGCCACGGCGCGACGCCGCGCAGGATCGAGGTCCACTGCGTTAACCCCTGGAGGATGGCGAAGCCGACCTGCGGGGTGGCCCGCAGGGCTGCCCGGAACACACGGCAGCGAACGGGGCCCCTGTCAATACACGGGGACCAGGGGTGATCCATCCAACAGCGGCTGTACGGGCCGACGAAGTGGGATGTCGTGGGAGAAGACATCTCGCGCCGCAGGTCGTCTGACCGCAAAGTCCTGCACCGGCACGGCTGAGCGCGGCCAGGTCACGATCGTCACGATGATCGACCAGGGCCACGAGCGTGACCGACTGCGGCCCACCGTTCGACGGGCCGACGGTCGCCGCCGCCGATGTCAGCGGTGGCATCGGCCGGTGTTGCCAGCTGCTCGTCAACGGCAACGCTTCCGTCTTCCAGCCCTCGTGGTTCCGATCATCGCCGCGTCAACACCGGTCCCGGGTTTACACCGTAGTGGTTGGCCCATGGCGGCGGTGAAGCGATCAGGTGCGCTCGTCCGGTCGCCGGCGAGCGGATCGCGGTGGCCGCCTCGGTGATCCGGCGAACCGGCGGCCCGTCGACTTCACGCGGGCCGGCTGACGGCCGGCAGTCCGACTCGACGATCGGCACGACGTACGATCAGCGATGGTCCCGGCCCGGCGTCACGTCGCGACGGTGCGGGACGAGGCGGGCCCACATCCTCGAGGCGGGGCGACAGGTGTTCGTGTCAAAGAAGAGGCGACAGCGCCGCTCGCCGACGTGGCCGTGGTCGCCGGCCTCGAGCTCGGCGTAATCCCAGCGCTCAATTCGACTTCGGGGCGCGGTTGATCAAGGCGATCGTAGCGAGGACGTGCAGCGGCTGGTGGGCGAGGCCGGGCTGCTGGGCGCGGCTTCGCCGGCCCGACCGCCGCGTTCTTCGAGCTCCTCGACTTCCTGCTCGTCAACAGTGGGACTGATTGCGGGATGCCCTGGCGAGCGGATGGGATCGACGCTTTGCCGTCGTCGACCGCGGATCTCACCATCAGCTCGCCGAACGGGTGACGGCCCTGCTCGAGCGAGCGCAGCAGGCGGGAGGCGTGCGTGCGCGATGTCGGGGTCCACCGAGGTCATGGCCGTGGTGGCGGGCACGCTCACGGCGACGGGCCTTCGCGGGCGATGCCGACGTCAGCGCCGCGTCGAGACGCCCGGTGCTGTTCGACGGCCTCAAGCCGCCTGGTTGAGCGGCTGCCAACGGCTGCGCGTTGCTCGAGAACGTCGGCACTGTGTACATCAGCGAGCGACGGCGCGCTCTGCCCGCGCGTTCCGGCCCACCTGACCAGGCGGCGACGGGCTGTCAGGCCGGTCGGCTCGGGGTGCCATCCGGCCGGAGAGGTCCTCACCGACCCGTCCGTCCACGGCCTGCGGAGCAAATCCAGCGCGAGCCGGTGTACCCGGCCGTACTCCTCGGTAGGTCGCAGAGGAGCCGGCGCAGGTTGGCCCGGCGAAGCCGTCAGGGGCGGGAGAGGTGGACCAGCTGGCCGGAGCCCGCCGTCGGCGAGGGGCGCGCCGAGCCGGGCGCGGGACCGTTCGACGGCGCCGTCCACAGGGCGTAGAGCTGTTCGGGGTGTCATGGCGGCGGAGGTGAACTCCCAGTCCTCGTCGTCCCACGCCGTGGAGTCCCACGGCGCGCCCGGGCGGCCCCACCGCCAGCTTGAGGTGAAGGTGTAGTCCTCGCGACAAACGCGGGGTGGCAGAGCAGCCCGCCGAGGGTCAGCGGGGAGGCGCCGATGCGGGCCTGCGAGCCCGGCCGCGTCGAGGTCGTCGGCCTTCCAGCGGAAGGTCGTGCGCAGGCGGTCGAGCGCACCAGCGAGGTGCTCGGCCTCGGCTGCCAGCGGCGGCTCCCCACGGGGGTCGCTGTCGGTCATCGGCGTCACGGTGAAACCCAGTCGTCAAGTCGACGTTCGGTGGAACTGACCACCCGAACGGTGGTGGATCCACCAACCGTCGGTTGGGACCTGAGCTCCGCCTCGCCGGCGCGCCTACCAGCAGCGGTCGGTCAACGTGAGGTGCTGGATGATGGCCCCGGGAACGCCTTGGTCGTCGACCTCGAACGCCTGCACGACCCCCGTCTCGCCGCCGTCGGGCAGGAGCAGACCGGTGACGCTGCCGGGCGGGACGCTCGTGGACCCGAATCGTGCCGGTGACGAACACCGGCCGGGCACGAACACGTTGGTCAAGAGGAAGCCGCCGCCGTCGCCACTCAGACACAGCTGGTGGTGTGTGGGTGTGTCACGGCAGCCCGACGAATCGAGTTCCTACGCAGCCAACGGACATCGCTCCCCTCGAGTCGTCTGCAGGGTTCGCCAGCCCGAAGGACTTCCTGGAGCTCGCCAACAGCTGGCGCCGCCGCTGCGCTCACCGCCAGCAGGAGCCCGCCGATGTCGCCGATCGCAGGGGAGCTGGTAACCGGAGCGCTGGAATTACGACGAAGTCGCCAAGTCACGGTGTACGTCCCGCCCGGTCCGGCCGAGGCAGTCGTGTTCGCTGCTGACGGTGCATGGCACGTCGCCCTCCTGAAGCGCGGCTCTGCTGGAGGGCGCAAACGCACCGTCCACGATGATCGAGCAATACGTAACTT
>ERZ1370068.10244-contig-896_pt1 | contig 34666 bp, 64 predicted proteins | sample MGYA00561227_ERZ1370068 | MGnify/ENA primary metagenome ERZ1370068 (study PRJEB38410, sample SAMEA6850437) | metagenome | study: Metagenomic assessment of the ecological functions of the soil: analysis of the soil microbiota associated with the...
GTGTACTTCGTTCAGTTACGTATTGCTCTGGCTGTGACTTTGCACCTCATCACCGGCTCCTTGATCGAGGGATCATCTACACCTCATGACAAGACACCTCATATGACAAGACAGCAGCACCGGCTGCTTGACACCCAAGCCCGATGCGCCGCGTGTCGCAGCGAGAGATCAACAGCCGCGCCGGGCGATGAACGCGTCCCTCGCGGTGGGAGACCCACGCGACCTTCCTCAGCGGAGATCCTGCGACCTACATAGGCTCGACTTCGCGCTCCGGAAGTCTCATCGAGCTCTCGCGAGCCGACGGTTCTTCACTCGATCATGTTGTCACGCTGGCTGCTCTGCGAGGCCGAGCCGCTCGACCCTCGAGGTAAGCGTCGTTCGGGAGGCTTGTGGTCCGGCGTGCCGCGCTTCGGTAACTGGCCAGAGCGGCCGAGCGCTCGCCGGCCATCTCCAGGAGATGGGCTCGGACCGCATCCAGGCGATGATGTCCGGCGACCCGGCGATCTTGGTCGAGACGCCAAGAAGGTCGAGGCCGGCCTGTGGGCCCCGCACCATGGCGACCGCGACGGCGTGGTTGAGCGTGACCATCGGGTTCGGTGAGATGCGTTCGAGCAGCTCGTAGCAGCGCGAGGATCTGTGGCCAGTCGGTGTCCTCAGCGCGGGCTGCCTCGTCGTGGACAGCGGCGATCGCGGCCTGGAGCTGGTAGGGGCCGAGCGGCGTTCGGGACAGCGCATCGGTGACGAGGCGACGCCCTCGGCGATGTACGCTGGCGTTCCAAAGCTCTCGGTCCTGCTCGGCCAGCGGGCACGAGGCTGCCGTCGGCATCGTATGCGCGCAGCTGCGGCGCGCGTCGGTGAGCAGCATCGAGCGCCAGCAGACCTGCCACTTCGCCGTCGTCCGGAAGCAGTCGTCCGGACCTCGCGGGTGAGCCGGATCGCCTCGCGACGTCGAGCTCGCTCCGCTGCAGGTCAGGGCCGGATGTCGCCGTATAGCCCTCGTTGAAGATCAGGTAGAGGACGTGCAGCACGACCTGCAGACGAGCCGCGCGCTCGGGCTCGGGTGGAAGGCTGAACGGGATGCCGCTCGCCCTTGATGCTCTGCTTGGCGCGGCTGATGCGCTGCGCGATGGTCGTCTCGGGGACGAGGAAGGCGCGCGCGATCTCCGCCGTCGTGCAGCCCGCCGACCGCGCGCAGTGTGAGCGCGAGCTGAGACGCCGGCGAGAGGGCGGGATGGGCGCAGAGGAAGAACAGGGTCAGCGTGTCGTCTTCTTCGGCGCAACACGAGATCGTCGTCCGGAGGCCGGCTCGAAGTGCTCGTCGGCCGGCACCTGCGCGGCTGCCGTCTCCTCGCGCCGCCGTCGAGCGTGGTCGCTGCGCAGCTCGTCGGTCAGCCGGCGCGGCCGCCACCGTGATCAGCCAGCCACGTGGGTTCTCGGGGACGCCCTGATCCGGCCACTGGAGCGCGGCGGCGAGCAGCGCCTCCTGCACGGCGTCCTCGGACGGGTCGAAGTGGCCGTAGCGGCGGACGAGCGCGCCGAGGACCTGCGGCGCGAGCTGGCGCAGCAGGTCCTCGGTACCGGCTCGACTTGCGCAGTCACATCTCCGCGCCGGCAGTGTCCATGAGCGGCCTCACCTCTACAGCCCAGAAGCGGGCAGCCGGGTCGTGGGCGACGATCTCGGCCGCCCGCTCGAGACTCTCGGCGTCGAGTACGTAGAAGCCGGCGAGCTGCTCCTTCGCCTCGGCGAACGGTCCGTCGGTGACTGCTGGAAGGCCGTTCCGTACTCGCACCGTCCTGCCAGTCGACGGCGTCGGCGAGCGCGCGATCCTTCACCGATGAGCTCTCCGGACTCGGTGAACTCCTTCAGGTACGCGTCTGCCTCGCTCATCAGCTCGTCGCGTTCGCCGGGTAGGCGCTTCCGAACGCCCCGGGTTGTTGTAGACCAGCGCGACGTACTTCATCGCTTGCTCCTCGTCGTTTGATGCGGGTCTGTCATGAGGTAGTCGGTGCAGCCGATGCGATCTCGACATGATGGCCGGCCGGCGGCGCGGATGGCATCGGTGACGACGACATCGAGCTGGTCACCGCGTTCGCGGCATGTCGAGAACCGGAGGCTCGCCTCGCTCCGACTTCTTCTAGACATCATGAAGGAGGCACATCTGATGACCGAAGGACCGACCGACACAAACCGGTGGCCGACGCTGATCATCATCTGCCTCGGCTACCTGATGATCGAAGCTCGACGTGACGATTGTCGGCGTCGCGTCCCCGTCGGTCCGGAGGATCTCGGATCCTCGGCGAGGCTCATTCGCCTGGGTCGCGACGCATACCTACTACCTTCGGCGGGTTCCTGCTGCTCGCGGGAGCATGCATCCACCTCGCACCCTGGCCGGTTCGTCAGCGCTGATCGACGTGTAGACCTCGAGGCGCGTCCTGGTACTAACGCTCGGAACGATGACGGGAAGTCCCTGGTCCCCGAGCCGCTCCGCGATCGCCTCGGAACTGGCGGTGACCGATCCCGGGTCGAGGAACTCGTCGAGGATCGCGATATCGGAGGCACCGAGGCCGGCGGTTATCCACACGATCTTCTCGTCGTCCTCGACAATCTCGTAGGAGAGGAACGGGCGGCACGCCGCCTCGCGCTTCGCCGAGATCGCACACCCAGTCACGCACCCGGGGCGTGCGGCGAAACGGAAGGTGGTCGTGGTTGCGGTCGACTCGCGGCCTAGCGGGGCGTGTTGGAACGAGGCGCCGATACTCGGCTAACCGCTGCGTGAGGGTGTCGGCCGCACTGCTCATGTCATGCAGAGCGACAGGGGCGTCGGCGCGGGCGGCGATGGACAACAGTTTGGTCATGTCGGCACAATAAAGTCTGGACTAAGCTCAGAGTCAAGGCTGCAACTCCGCAGAAGGCTCGTTACGCGGCGAGGAGCGTGAGCCGATGATCGACCGCCCCATGAAGATCGGCGAGTTCGCCGCCGTGGCCGGCGTCTCGATCGACGCGATCCGTTTCTACGAACGCCGCGGCGTCCTGCGCCCGGCGCCCGCACCCCGGCGGTTATCGAACCTTTGTCCAGCGGCGACATCGACCGGGTCCGGCTGGCCCGGCCAGCTCCAGCAGCTACGGACTGACGATCAACGAGGTCGTCGACACGCTCGCGACCCACGACCGGAGACGGCGCAACGTGCTCATCGGAGCGGTGGCGACTCGAGCAAGTCGACTCCCGGATCGACGCTAGATGACCGCACTCAAGCGCACCCGTCAGCTCATCCAGGACGCCTCGGCAGCCTGCGATGCTGGCCACTGCCGACTCGTGGCCACCGACACGCAGGATCGCGATGGACCGGTTGCCGATGGCGTGAAGATCGCCACTCGACTTCCTCCCTTACTCTGTGTTTGGCTTCGCACGCGCTAGCCGAGGCAAGTGGTTTGTCAGTGGGGCCGGGTCGGGCTTCGGTCGGTCGGCCGCGGTGAGTGCCGAGTAGACGGCCGGGAAGCCCTTGGCGCCAGCTCGGGATACCGCAGCGTCCAGCCGAGCTCGCGCTTGGCCTTCGCGTTGGAGGCGCCGCGAACCTCGGTACCCATGACCACTGCTGCCTCGCCGGCAAGCAGCCGCGCTAGCCAGGTCGGCAAGCGCCGGGGCGGCTCGGCGCCCAGAGCATTGGGCGAGCACGGGCAGCCATTCGCGCACCGGCGCGGGGTCGTCGTCGACGATGTTGTAGATCGCAGGCCCGTCGTGCTCGAGCGCGAGCACGGTCGCCGCGGCAGCGTCCTCGAGGTGGATCCAGGAGATCATGCCGCCGCCGTCGCCAACGATCGGGAACCACCGCTTGCGCACGAGCTCGGCCCAGCCGTCGTTGGCGGCGCCGTAGAAGCCGCCGTAGCGTAAAGCGATCCCGCCGAAGTCGGTGACCGCCCGATCGAGATAGGTCATCGCCGCCCAGGTCTGCTGCGTGTTCGGCGGTGGTGTGCGGGTCGAGCGGATCCTCCTCGGTCTTGATCCGGACCGCCCTCCCGGACGTACCTGTAGGAGGCGAAGCTCTGCGCGACGAACCGGCGCACGCCCGCCTCTCGCGCGGCCGCCAGCAGCGCGTCGGTGCCCTTCGTCCGCAGCTGGTTGGTCTTGGCAAAGGTCTTGTCGAGGCTGCGGCTGAACTTCACGTTCGCCAGCGCCGTCGCCTGGTGCACGATCGCCTCAGGCTCGCTTTCGAGCACGGCCTTGCGCACCGCCCGCGCGTCGAGCAGATCGAGCATGCACCGGCTCCGCGCCGAGCGTCCGCAGCAGCTCTGCGCTCGCTCGGCGAGTTGTGGGTGCCGATCACTTCGTGGCCTGCGTCGATCAACTGGGGAACGAGCCGGCTGCCAAGTGCGCCGCTTGCTCCTGCGACGAAAACGCGCATCGTGTCCTCTCTTTCGTTCTTCTTGTCACATTCCGCGGATTTCGCGGGTCTACTTCCATGACACGCTGCGCGGGAGGAATGTGACATGGATCAGCAGGAATGGCTCGCCCGGCAATTCGAGGATCACCGACCGCATCTGCGAGCGGTCGCCTACCGGATGCTCGGGTCACTCAGCTGAGGCTGACGACGCCGTTCAGGACGCCTGGCTGCGGCTCAGCCGCGCCGACACGAGCGAGGTCGAGAACCTTCGCGGCTGGCTGACAACCGTTGTCGCACGCGTGGCGCTGAACATGCTCCGCGCACGCAACACGCGGCGCGAGCAGCCGCTCGACGTGCACGTGCCTGACCCGATCATCGACCCAACCGAGGGCAGCAATCCCGAGCACGAGGCGCTGCTTGCCGACTCGGTCGGTCTTGCATTGCTGGTCGTGCTCGAGACGCTGACCCCGGCCGAACGACTGGCCTTCGTCCTCCACGACATGTTCGCGGTGCCGTTCGAGGAGATCGCGCCGATCATGGAGCGCTCGCCCGAGGCGACGCGCCAGCTCGCCAGCCGAGCGCGCCGCCGCGTACGCGGTGCCGCCCCGGTTCCAGACGCCGACCTCACCGCCCAGTGGGAGGTCGTCGAGGCGTTCCTCGCGGCGGCCCGGGAGGGTGACTTCGATGCGCTCGTCGCCGTTCTCGACCCCGATGTCGTGCTCAGAGCCGACGGCGGCCTGACCGGCCTATCGCAGCACATCCGAGGTGCGGAGACCGTCGCCAGCCAGGCCTTGCTCTGGTCCCGCGTCGACCTGACCATGCGCCGCGCGCTCATCAACGGCGCGGCCGGCATCGTCAGCCTTCCTCCACGGGCGGCCGTTCTCGATCGCCGCTGTCACGGTCAAGAACGGCGAAGATCGCCGAAATCGACTTCCTCGCTGACCCCGACCGGATCGCCCAGCTCGACCTCACAGAGCTCGGCGACTAGCACATCTGTAGTTGCTTAGGACAGCAAATCTGCCGGGACCGAGCGCAGCGAGGCGTTGGCGAGCGTTCTCAGGGCCCACCGGATCCGGTCGGATCACGGATCAAGCCGCCGAGGCTGAGCTGACGTTCCGCTTCGTCATCTCGTCCAAAGGGGCCCCGGCGCCGGGCAGCGACCGGGCTGGTCAACACGTGGCCGAGCCTGAACCGCCGGGTCGGTGGTCCAGGCGAAGATGGTTGGGTGGAGCTGGCCGAGCGACCGAGGTTTGCCGTCCGGGAGGTGGGGGCGGTAGTAGGCGTACTCGCCGTGCTGCTGTTGATCATGGTCAACCGTTACGGGCCGCACCGCGATGAACTCTACTTCGTCTCCGCCGGCCAGCGGTTGGCGTGGGGCTATCCAGACCAGCCGGTGTTCACGCCGCTGCTCGCCCGGCTCGCTACAGAGGTGGCGCCGCATAACCTCCTGGTGCTCCGCCTGGCCAGCCTTATCGCGATGGCTCTCGCTTGTCGTCTGCGCGGCCGCGTTTGCACGTCTATTCGGCGGCGGCCGGGCGGCTCAGCTGCTGACCGCCAGCACGGTGGCCGCTTCGGTGATCACTGTGACGCTGGGCCATCGTCTGAGGCACGGCTACCTTCGACACTCTCGCCTGGGCCGCCGTGATCCTCGTGGTGGGGGCATGCGCTGCGCGACGACCGGCCGCAGCTAGTGGCTCGTTGCCGGTTTGCTGGCTGGGCTTGGCCTGAACAACAAGACAGCGGTTGCCGTCCTCCTCTTCGCGATACTCCTCGGCGTACTGCTGGTACCGGCCACTCGCAGTCAGCTCCGTACCGCCTACCCCTGGCTCGGCGGTCTGATCGCAATGCTGCTGTGGCTCCCGAATCTCGTATGGCAGGCGAGTAACGGCTGGCCGGTATTGGCGCTGGGCGCCGATATCGCTGATGAGTTTGGTGGCGTCACGGGTCGGTTGGGTCTGCTCCTGCAGGCACTCGCCATGTTCTCGCCGTTGATTGCCATCGTCTGGGTGTACGGGTTGGTCCGGCTGTTTCGGCACTCCGCCTGGGTGAGATTGCGCCCGATCGGCTGGGCTTTCTTGGTGGCAACGGCGGTCTTCCTTATCGCCGCAGGAAGGGTTACTACTTGGCGGGTGCCATTGTTCCGCTGGTCGCTGCCGGCTGTACCGCGTTGGCCGCGCTGGTCTGTACGCCGTCTGGTCGCAGCTGGTGTCGTCCTGGCAGTGTCCGCGGCGGTCGCGTGGCCGGCCTTCGTGCCGGTGCTGCCCGTTCGCACCTATGCGACGTCCTTCTATCCGGCCTTGGATTCCGACCAGCTGGAGACGATCGGTTGGCCCGAGTTCGTCCGGGTCCGTACAGGCCACTCTGGACTCCCTGCCTGCAGATCAGCGGGCTACTGCGGTTGTGTTCACACGGAACTACGGAGAGGCGGGTGCGCTGGAGTGGTATGGCTTCGCCCGTCCGGTGTTCAGCGGCCACAATGCATTCGCTGCTTGGGGCCCGCCACCTGAGGGCGCGGGCCCGGTGATTGTCATCGGCCTGCCGGACCCCGCGACGAGATTCGCCGATTGCCGGGCTGGAGCAGTGATCGACAACGAGGAGGCGCTGACAACGAGGAGCGCGGTCGGCAGATCTGGGTCTGCGCCGCGCCGCACGGCGGCTGGGCCCAGCAGTGGCCACGCTTGGCCCATCTCGACGCCTGAGGGCGCACGAAACCCGATAGCCCGTCAACCAGGTGTGTCGGTCAACGGTTGGCCACGAGGATCTCTGAAGGAGATTCACGTCAGGGGCGGCACGTCTGCACATGCACTCCTTCCGGCGAGAAACACGCCAGAAGGCGCTGGCCTCGGGACTCGGGGCATCTCCGTCGTCAGGACGGTTTGGGCCGCGGTTCCAAGATCACGACCGCAGTTTCGGACGACCGCAGAGCCGCATAGGCGTCCAGCCGCCTGTCAATGTCGCGCCAACCGGCCCACAGGCGCGTCCGTTCCTCTCCCTCGGCCGCGCGTGCCCTCACCGCTCGCGACTCATTCACCACGTCGACAGTCGCGTATGGATGCGCTTGGAGATTGAGCCACCAGGCTGGCTCCCCGTCGCCCCAGCCGTTCATGGCAAGGACGACCAGGTTCGGACCATCCTCGATGTAGCCGACGATCACACCGCGCTGCTGGCCGGTGCGGCGCCCGGTTGTCGTGAGGCGGGCCGCGCCCCATCGGCCGCGCTTCGGACGCCACAGACCCAGCCGACCACCGCTGATGCGGCATACCGCGCGGTGCGCCGACCAGACGAAACGGATGAACCAGCGAGGCGGAAGGCGCGGAGCTCGCTCGCGGTCGTCGGACACCCTGATCCCTCCTGGTTCCCGAGCCTGAGCCTATGAGTCGCCGAACACCGAGTCCACAATCGCAATGGACGAGGTCGTCGAGGAGAACTCGACTCTTGGGCTGGCCGATGTCCTCGATCCCGATTCAGACGCGATCGATTCGGATGGTGGCCTGCAAGTCAGCTCTACGCTATCCACCGCGATCGTCTCACCGAACCGACTGCGCTGCCCACCAGCCGCAGAGCCGGAGCACGGCCTCTCGGTTGGGAGAGTTCCGCTCCGGATGCGAGACGCTGGGACCGCGCTCGACTTCGCTGGTCGATGTCAACATGACGGCTGTTCGGCGCAGCTCGTGCCGCGTACGCAGTCCTGTGCCATCACGCTGCGGCCCGAGCGTTGCTGAGTGCGATGACGCGTGCCGTGGCAGTCGCGGTCGCGACCACTTGCTCCTCGGAGTCGGTCAACGACGCCTCCAGGAACGCCAGGTCTGCTTCCCGACGCACAATGCGGCCTCTGCCGATGGGCCGGCCGGGGCCGCACCGGTGGTACGAAGGTCACGTTCAGCTGCGAGGTCGACTGGAACTGGCCCGGCTAAAGGGTCGCCAGCTGGGCTGGGCCGACAGTGTCGTTGCAGGAGAGCGATTACCCATAACACGATTTCGTGTGTGCGGAGGTACGGCTCGGCCTCAAGCCTCGGAAGATCAGATCGACGATAGCCACTGGCACCACGATGCTGAGCACGCCGTGATATGGCACCGCCCAGAGGCTGTACGCCGTATTGAACCCCGGGAGCCGGGGCGCCCAATCCGCAACCGGACAGAGCGTGGTGCTGGTCATACTGCCGGCGCCAGGCCTCTTCCGCCAGACCGAAGCCAACCGGTCACTGGCGAGGCTGAGGTCCTGCAGGTAGGGAAACCTCCGTGGCGGCGATCGAGCCTCGCCTACCGCTGAGGCGACACGCTTGATGGAGCCTCGACGGACATCCCCGGCGGCGAAGACGCCCGGCAGAGTGGTCTCGAGCGGGAGCGGTGGACGCTGCACGGCCAGCGGCCAGGCGGGTCAGCGGGTCGGATGTCGCTGCCGGTGAGCAGGAAGCCGCGGTCGTCGCGCTGAATACTGGCGGGCAGCCAGCCTGTGTGCGGCTCGGCGCCGACGAGCACGAACAAGGCCGAGGCGTGCACGGACTCGGTGATTCCGGTCGTGTTGTCAAGCAGCACGAGCGCTTCCAGCTGTGTATCGCCCTCGCCTCCGGCGACCTCGGTGTTGTGCCGGACGTCGATGTTCGCCGTCCCGTTGATCTCGTCGATCAGATACTGGGACATCGTGCCGGCCACTGAGTCACGGCGGACCAGGAGTGTCACCTGACGTGCGTGTCGGGCGAGATTCACCGCTGCCTGTCCGGCGGAGTTGGCGCCTCCGGCGATGAAGACCCGGCGCCCCGCCATGGCCCGCGCTTCCGATGCTGCGGCGCCGTAGTAGACGCCGGTGCCGATCAGGGGGTCAGGCCGGGCGCATCCAGCTTGCGGTAGGACACGCCGGTGGCGATCACGACGCTGCGAGTGTGGGCCTCCCTACCGTCGGCAAGCATGAGCAGGTAGCCAGTCTCGGCTGGGCGTAGCCCGGTCACCGGCCAGCTGACGACGGTGTCTGCGCCGAATGCCCACACCTGCGCGAAGGCCCTGCTGGCCAGACCCCGGCCGCTGGTGCCGCGCGGAAAGCCGAGGTAGTTGCGGATCAGCGAGCTGCTGCCGGCCTGGCCGCCGATGGCTTCACGCTCGAGCAGGAGCGTGGACAACCCTTCGGATGAGGTGTAGACCGCAGCGGACAGCCCGGCAGGACCCGCGCCCACGATGGCCACGTCGACCATCCGGGCCGGCAGGGCGGCCAGTCCGGAAGGCCGCGCCCAGCTCATCGTTGGTCGGGTCGGCCAGCGCGCGCCCGGTGTAGGTGATCACCACCGGCAGCCTGGAGCCGGTGTAGCCGGACTCCGCCAGAAGGACGCGCGCGCGATCGGACTCGACGGGGAGAACTCGATCGGGATTCCGTTGCGGGTGAGGACATCGCGCAGCTCGTGCGCGCGGGCCGAATGCTGCTGGTCGATGATCTGCACGGCCGGCTGGTCCGCCGCGCTGTCGCGTGCCCACTCTTCGAGCAGTTCGCTGACGGCAAGGTGAAACCCCTCATCGCGGCCTCCGTGCGGGGATGCCAGGTAGGTGTCGACGACTCCCAGCGTCATCGCCCGCAGAACCGGTTGCGCCACCGACTGGTCCTGCAACAACAGGGCAGGCACGCGCAGACTGGGCGCGGATGGACCTCCCCGCGGCAGTATCAAGACCCGCTTGGCAGTGGGGTTGAGCCGGTGGGCCATGCCGAGGAACTCAGCACCACCGGTGTCGAGCATCGCGGCCGGAACGTACACGATCGCGACGGGCCGGTCATCCGCTGCAAACCGGGCAAGGCGATCCAGACCCGCAGTTGTCGAGCCTTCGCCGACGACCAAGTACTCCTGCCCGTACCTGCGGTCGAGTGTCCCCGGAGTTCGTCAAGCGCCGCCGGCTCGTCGTCGAGGACCAGCATCGCTGGTTGAGCCATCGCCGCTTTCCTCTCGCTACGGAGCCGAGATCGGGACCCGCTCAAATCTCGCCCGCGACCTCGTCCCACTCCCGCAGCGTCAGGCCTTGACCACGCCCTCGTTGACGAACGGGTCATCGCGGACGAACTCCTCGGCGGCCTCCCTGGACCCAAACACGGCCATCGACCCCTCGGCCTGCGGGTCGCTGAACGTGCCGACTAGCAGGAGGTCCCCGCGGTCGCGGAACTCCTTGAGCCGGGCCAGGTGCCGCGGATAGACCGGCGGCGCCTTGGACATGACATCGTCGGCGGACTCGTAGAACATCACGTATCTCCGCACCAGCCCTCCTCCACAATCGGGCCTCATTTTGTCACTTGGGAAATAGCGGCAAGCCGCGCGGGCCGCTACCCAACCGTATTGCAACTGTCGCGCGGGCCACTTGTCCGCCCAACGGTCCACCGGAGTCAATCGGACTCACTGCGCACCGGGTAGACGCATCCGCAGCGCAAAGTGGCATTACAGCAGGCGCCACCCTGAGTCCTGAGGCTCGGTTGGCGTGAGGTCTGGCGTAGTTGGGCAGGTTGATGGCGTCGGCCTTGTTGAAGATGCGCTCCATCAAGGCTCGCAGTGGCCACCGCTGCGACCAGCGCATTGAGGTCCAGCCCAGCACTATGCGCAGCCTGGCTCCTTGGTGCGTATCCGTCCGTGCCGCCCGGAGGTAGCTCTTGGCCTTGCTCGACGTACGGGCGCATCCGGCTCTCGTAGCGGTCGAAGGCGTCGTCGAGCGCTGACTCCTCCCTCATCGTCGCAACCGAAGCTGCGAGCTCGCCGGCCAATATGTAGCGCCCACTAGGGCCAGGCTGGTGCCGAGGCCGGTTAGCGGACTCGGGCGGTATCCGGCGTCGCCGAGCAGCACGACGCGGCCTTGAGACCACCGGTCCAGTCGGACCTGCCCGATCGAGTCGAGGTAGAAGTCGGGTGCAGCACGGGCGGCTCGCAGTAGCCGCGCCGCCTCCCAGCCGGCATCGGCGAAGTGGGACTCGAGTAGGTCGATCTGACTGTCGATGTCGCATCGCTCGAACGACTCGGTCGATCGAACACTGAGTGCGGCCTTCTGTTCGGACGGGAACCGGCCGGGCCGGATAGAGATCACGCGGCCCCGAGGAGCGTTGTACATGAGGTACCAGCCCTCTAGTTCGATCTCCGCTGGAATCGTGAACCAGGCGTTGAGCAGGCCCAAGGAGCCGAGCGCCTCTGCCTGAGTGCCGAAGGCCAACTGTGCGTGTCACCGAATGCAAGCCGTCGGCACCGACGACAAGATCAAATCGACGTGGAGCCGCCTTCTCGAAAGTGACCAGGACGCTATTCGTGTCTTGCCCGAGTGCAGTGATGGTGTCATCGAACAGATAGTTCACGCCAGGCCGAGCGGCCTCGTACAGAATTGCCGCCAGGTCGCCGCGGAGAATCTCGTCATCAGACACGATGCCTCGTCCACCGAAGGCCTCGACCGGCATCTCGGCACGGTGCCGTCCGGATGAGTCGACCCAGGCGATGCCTCGCTGGCTGACGGTCAGAGCGCGAATCTGGTCGAGCAGGCCCATCCGTGCTACGACGGTGCGGCCGGCACCACGGAGATCGACGGTTTGCCCGCCCGGGCGCGGTGCGGGTGCGCGCTCGACGACGGTGACGTTGAAGCCAGCTTTGCGTAGCCAGTACGCAGCCGCGGTGCCTGCAATGCCAGCGCCGGATATGAGGATTTCTCGGATGGCCATGCAGTAAGCGTACATCGTACGCATATGCGAGATGCCTTTTGAAAGCGCCTCAATTCATCAAAGTGCACTAGTGCATCCTGGACTTCGAGCCCTTTGGTTGAGGCAGGCTTTTCCTTGTAGCCTTAAGTCGCTCAGTGCACTAGTGCGCAGAGCGGATGAGGAAGCTGAGGGCCATGGGTGCGTCCGAGATCACGGTGGAGATTCGCCGTCAGATCCAGTCCGGTGAACTCGCGGCAGGTGATCGAGTTCCCTCGACCCGGGAGATCGTTCGGCGCTGGGGTGTCGCCATGGCAACCGCCTCCAAAGTGTTGGCAGCGCTGAGGGACGAAGGGCTTGTGCGTACGCGGCCCGGCGAGGGCACTGTGGTCGCCGGGCCCGGCGTCTCGAAACGCAGGACGAGTGCCCGAGTCCGAGACGCGGAAGCCGCGCTGAGCAAGGAGACGCATCGTTGCGGCGGCAGCCAATGTCGCCGACAAGGAAGGTCTCAGCCAGCTGTCCATGCGCCGGGTCGCAGTCGAGCTTCATGTGGCCACCATGTCGCTGTACCGCCACGTCGAGGACAAGGACGACTTGCTCACCGCGATGGTGGACGCTGCGTTCACTGAGTGGCGTGGTGCCGCCGCAAAGGTTGGCAACGGATGGCAGGAGATCCTAGCCGAAGCCGCGCTCGAGCTTTGGCGAATCTTCCGCGAGGCACCCCTGGCTGGCCCCGGCGTACTCGCTTACGCGGCCGTTGATCGTGCCCAGCGGCCTGGCCTCACACCGAGCACGTGCTGGCCACATTGCTTGATCGCGGGCTGAAGCCGGCAACCCGCGTTTTCGATGCATTTGATCTTGTTCAGTATGTCCGTGGCTTCGCCACGAGCCTTGAAAATGAGGCCGCGGCCGAAGCCGACACAGGAGTAACTGCGGATGAGTGGATGGATGTCCAGAAGCCAGCGTTGGATACCGTACTGGCCGATCACGACCTGCCTGCGTTTCGGGCGGTTCTGGGCTCGTATGAGCCGGGTGGCTCGACTTGGGACCTCGATGAACTCTTCGAGACCGGGCTCGGTTACTTGCTGAATGGATTTCGCACGTCTGCCAGAAAGGATCGGTGATATGGCAACGGCGCATGGCAACCGCTGGGCGGCCCGATGAGCAGTACGAGCAGTCGCGGGCGCACCGCCTTCGAGTGATGTCAGGCCGCGATCCGAATGAGCGGCCCGGGCGGCGACGCCGCTTGAGCTGTTGTATGACCTCACCTTTGTCGTGTGCGTTTGGAGTGGCCGGCGAACAGTTTGCCCACCTACTCGCCGAAGGCCACTTTGCCGCCGGCCTCACCGCGGCTTTGGCTTGGCAATCTTCGCGATTTGCTGGGCATGGATCAACTTCTCCTGGTTCGCATCGGCGTACGACAACCGACGACTGGGCGTTCCGGCTAGCCACGATGGTGCAGATGGTCGGCGTGATCATCCTGTCGCTCGGGACTTCCACAGGTGTTCCGCTCGATCGACGAAGGCCGCGCCGTCGACAAGCAGCGTTACGGTCGCCGGTTACGTGGTGATGCGGGTCGCGATGGTCTTCCTGTGGCTACGCGCGGCCCGGCAGGATCCGCCGCGGCGCCGCGCCTGCCAGACCTATGCCGTCACCATCGGTGTGTCGCACAGATCGGCTGGGTCCTACTGTTGATCTTGGCGGATCCGACCGTCGGGGAATTCCTTCGCCTGGGGCGCGCTGCTACTGGTGATCGCAGATGGCGAGCCCGGTCATTGCCGAGCGCCGCAAGGGCGGCACTCCATGGCACGCGCACCACATCGCGGAGCGCTACGGCCTGCTGACGATCATCACCTCTCGGCGAGGGCGTGATCGGCGCATCAGCCTCGCTGAGCGCGCGGTGGTCGAATCCCAGGGTGGACCCTGGACGCCGCGCTCGTCGCGGTCTGCGGGCACCTGGACTGACCGTTCGGGCATGTGGTGGATGTCACTTCACGGTTCCGTCGGCGGAGGTGCTGCACGTGCATCGCGAACGGGCATTCCCGCTGGAGCTGACGGCGCACATTCTGATACTTCGGCTCTGATCGCTGCCACCGGCGCCGGCTTGCAGCGTCGCCGCGTACTGCATCGGCCACGAGGCGCACATCGGCGCGACCGCGACCGTGCTGACAGTGGCGGTGCCCGTCGCGGTGTACGTGCTTCACGCTCTTCGCGCTATACACGTTCCTGGTCCGCGCCGTCGATCCATTCCACATCGCCCTGCTGGCCGGGACCGCAGCGCTGCTCGTCCTGCCCGTAATGCTTGCCACTATTGGTGCGCCGATGGCGGTCTGCCTCGTCGTGCTCATGCTCGCCCCTCGTGACGGTCATCGGTTACGAGACGATCGGATACCAGCACATGGCCATCGCAGTCCAGCGCACCCTCGCCTCCGGAAAGCGAGCCACCGGCTGAGTGCCGGTCATTACCGCTGGGCTGACAATTTGCCTGGAATCGCGAAACGCTGTGCGGTCGATCAGAGCATCCCCGAAGCCGATCTGCACCAAGACTTCGGGGAGTACGAGACTACGTTCGGCCGGTGTGGCCTACCGGCTTCAGGAAGGTGAGAAATGTATGACGTAGTACGAGAGATTGTCCTGATCGCCGCCACCACTGACGATGGGCCTGATGGCTGGCGTATTCGGTATCTACGGCAACGCGATCATGCCCGGCCTACGCCGGACGGACGACCGGACCTTCGTCGCGGCGTTCCGATCGATCGATCGGGCGATCATCAATCCCGCAGTTCATGGTGACATTCTTCGGCGCGCTGGCGCTCACCGCGTTGGCCGCGCTGCTCCACCTCACAGGCGATCAACGTCCGATGGTGCCCTGGATCGGTGCGGCACTTGTTCTCTACCTCTTCGTCGTTGTCATCACCATCGGAATCAACGTTCCGCGCAACAACGAAATCAAGGCTGCCGGAGACGTCGACCGAATGACCGATCACGCATGGTGTGCGAGGGCGATTCGACGAGGGCAGGTGGGTCCGGTGGAATCACGTACGGACGTTTGCCTCTACCCTCGCCTTCGGCCTCCTCGTTTGGGCGCTCGTCGCGTCTGGCCGACACTCCTGATGCAGACTCGTTTGGGCGCCCGATGGACCACCCAGTGAGGACCGGCGGGCCGCTCGTGCCGTGGACCCGCGACGGGCTGCCTTCGCGACCGACAGAGGCCGCCTGCCTCAGGTGAGAAGAGCATAGGGCGTGGAGCCAGAGCGGAATTGCGCTAGTCCGCCTTAGCTAGGAAGGCCTCGACGTCGGCGGCGAACTCGGTGTGATGCTGAAACAGGAATCCGTGCGCGCGAGTCGGGGTAAATCTTCACCGTCGCCTGCAGGGATCTGAAGCCCGCGATCAGGTAGGAATAGCGCGGCAAGATCATTGGGTCGCTGTCGCCGTTTCGCACGAGTACCGGCTGATCGATACCGCTCAGTCGCTGCAGCAGCGACGGTGATCCGGGATTCCCCACGTGCAGACCGCGTCGTACTGCGCCTCGCGGGTGGCCCAGGTTGTCGGCTTGTCCCGGTCTTCGGTCCGGGCGTAAGTGCCCCCAGTACTTCCTGGCTGGCCTGCCGGCTGGACGATGGATCGCGCAAAGAATACGTCGAGGTAGCCCTCTGGGTTGGCTTCGGAGCCTGCCAACGGCCCCGATGACGTCGGGCGCCCAGCCCGTGCATGCCGGCCGCGCCTCGGGGGGCCGAGGACGCCAGGATCAGCCTGCGGACGAGGGCCGGCCAGATCAGCGCGATCTCCTGGGCGATGAAGCTGCCGATAGAGGAATCCGAGGATGTCGGTCTGGCCGAACCCCATAGCAGTGAGGAAACGCGATTGCGTCGTGTGCCATCCGCTCGACAACGTGCGGCGTAGTTCCAGGTGGAGCGGCCGACCCCGGTGTTGTCGAACGCCACAACCGGCCGGGTCGTGGCTAGCGCGTCGATCAGCCCGGGATACCAGTTGTCAGGTTTCCGCGGAAGTGCTGGAACAGCACCAGCGGTACCGAACCCTCGCCCGTGTCTCGGTACGCGTAGTCGATGCCGTTCGCCGCGCTGACCAGCTTGTTCGGGAGGCTTGAGTAAGCACCCATCGCTGCTCCGTCGTTCCGGATCATGCGGTCTGACCGTAGCACCCGCAGCCGAGACACCGTGTTGCCCCAAGCCTGTGGCACATCGCCGCGGATTCCTTTCGCGACGGTATCGAGACCGCGGTCTGCGCGGTCACTACGGCGCACCTGCCGCGTCAGTGTCCGGCAGCCTGACCGCCATCGATGTGCAGCGTCTCTCCGGTGACGAATGTGGCGTGCTCGAGATAGAGAACGCCCTCGACGACGTCGGCGACCTCGCCGACGCGACCAAGAGGGTGAAGATCGCCCAACTCTGCGTACGACGCCGGATCGTGCGCGGGTGTCTTGATGACGCCGAGCGAAACCGCGTTAAACCGCAGTCCGCGCGACGCGTATTCGATGGCCAGCGAACGGGTCACGGCAACGAGGCCACCTTTGGTGAGCGCCGGCAGCGCCGACGGTCTGGCGCTGTCGGCACGGTCCACCAGGCTCGTGGAGACGTTGACGATGTGACCCCTACCCCGACTGAGCATCTGCGGAATCGTCCGCTGGGTCATATGGAAGAACCCGGCCAAGTTCACCGCGGTGATCGCGAGGTAGTCGTCGATTGTGTAGTCGGTGAAGGGCTTCCCGATGTAAATCCCCGCGTTGTTGACCAAGGTGTCGATCCGCCCAAACCTGTCGAACGCATGGTCGACCACACCTTGCGCAGTTTCGGCTTCGGTGATGTCACCCTGGATCGCGAGATAGTCCTGCTCGTCGGAGGGCGTCATTGAGAGGGCGACGCCGACCACGGCGTATCCGGCCCGGCGGTAACCGGCCACGCAGCCCGGCGCCGATGCCCTGCGAGGCGCCGGTGATGATCGCGACCTTCCGCGTGTCAGGCGGCACGTTCATCCGAAGAGGCACATCTCGTAGATCACGCCGGTGGCTGGGCGGCCGCAGACGCCATTGAAGACGCCGCCCTTATTCAGCCAGTCGAGCGCCGGCACGGCGATACATTCATCCCTCCGCTGGACGCCGCCTCGAGGTTGTGACGTCATTGATTGCCTCATCAGGGCGGTGCGAGCGGTCGGGACGTCCGCACCGACACAATGACATCGCGAACTGCCCTGGCTTGCTGCGGCTGCATCGGTTTGGTCTAAAAGAAGCGGGGTGTGCGTGGCGTTGGCCACAACGCGGTGCCGACTGTTGGTCGAGAGCGTGGCCATCTTCTGCTGCGCGGAGAACCATTGAGCGTCATGCTCCCGGCCAGCGGAAGTGATCACGATTAGTGGCCTGTCGGCCAGATCGACAAGAGAGGCAGCCTGCTGCACCGCAAGGCTGACGCGCTCAACTCATCGATGAAGCTTCTGACATTGCGGGCGGTAGCGATGCTGGCGCGCGCCTCGTCGAGAGCGCGCGAGGGCAGACTGCCGTAGGAGAACTGGCCGTACAGCCGAGCCACGCCAGGTGGGCCGCAGCTGGCAGCAACGCTGGAGATGCGACCCAGCAAGTCATATGACCCCGGTCTGGTCGCCGGCGACGGGGCCGATCTTGAAGCGCGGTTGGAGTCCAGCAACACCCATGCCCGCAACCTGGTCCGGGTATTCGGCGGCGAAGGCGAGAATGTACAGGCCGCCGGACGAGTGACCGGCGAGCACGCAGGACCCAGGATATGCGGCGCGATCTGGCAACGTGTGCAGGTCGGCGGCGGTCTGCTACGCCGATCCTGCGGACCGACGGCGCCTTCGACTCCATCCTCGGCCGGCACGGTCATAGACGCGCAGACTCTGCTGTCGCGTGCCACCTCCGGCGCGATCCAACTCATCACCCAGAGGCCTCACCAAGGCCTGGCTCAACACCACTGTCGGGCTTCCGGAGCCAGTGCAGTTCAGGTGCAGGCTGTGCCGCCACATCAACCAACTGGCCTGGCATGGGATAGGCGTTCGTGTCGAGAGACTCTCGCACGGTCTCATAGCCGCCGACCCGGAGGCAACGATCAAGATCAGCCAGCACCGGGTACATGGAGCCAACGTCGGCTTCGGCTGTGCAGCTGGCGGCGGGCACGGATGATCATCCAGACAGCGAGCCTGAGCAGTACCGGCGGCCATACCCAGCCGAACACACTGTTCACGGTGTCGGAGCCGATGGTGAAATCAGACCGGCCAGGCCGAAGAACAGGGCCGGCGCAGCTGCCCAACGCTGCGGTTGATCGCTGAACCGTACCGACAGCACTGCCAGCAACGCCCAGCCGAGAGCAAAGCCCAGCAAGACAACGCCGGTGAGTGCGTTCTCGTCCCGGCCTCGACGAACGGCGCGGCGACAAGAGCCAGGGCAATGAAAATTCCGGCGGCAAACGATCCGGCGACAATCAACCCGATGTGTCCCCTGCGCGTCGGCTGGAGGCGTTCGGGTTGCTCATGCTCCGCTGTGCTCGGTTGTCGTGGCCACGATGGCACCTCAATTCGGTGGGAGATCATGTACGGGCCAGCCACAACGCCGATCTGCGCCTTGGGCGAACCCGCAGCCGGGCTACGACAGCAGCGTTGGAGTCGTCGGCAGCTCGCTTTGAAGATCGCGACCCGCGCATAGTCGCACAATCGCTATTGCTGCCCCCATCGTGGCGGCGGTGGCAGCGGCGGCGCTGAGCGAACGTCGTTCAGATTCACGTCGTCGAGGTTCTTCATCGTTTGGTGAGAGGCGACCCGGGCCGTATGAGGCACGGTACTGAGTTTTGTTGGTCACGAATCCCTCGTAGGTCGTGGTGATCGAGCACTGTCACCGTCAACAGGTAGTCCGGGAGTGCCGAACGTCCGGCGTGCCTGGATGATCTCATCGAGTTGGACGACCGCTGATTCGAAGCATCGATGGCTGCGCGACTCATCTGGCTGATCACCGAACAGATGCTCGTTGTCAGCCTCGGCCTGTTCACTCTTTCGCTGATCCCGCGTTACCTATGGACTCGACGCAGCCGCAGCCACGGACCACATGTCAAGGCCCGTTCGCTCTGCTGGCGCCGTTGCGCAACAGCGGAGTTGATCCGCTTCCTGGGCGATCAAAGCCCGGTCGGGTGATGATCGCGCTCGTCGGCTACGCGCTTCGCAATATGGCGTGGCTGGATCCAGCGATCGGCCTGCCCGTCCCGCTCAGCGTGACCGTCACCATCGGCCTCCAGCTGCGATCCGATCTTGTGCTTCAGCCTCGCCGCCGGCACCGCGGTGCACGTCGCCTTGGCCACCACCATCGCGGAGGTTTCGGCTGACGGCGGTCACGATCATTCATCACGCCGAGATGGCTAGCAGGACGCGATCTCGGCTTCCCGCATCCACTTGATCATGTGCCTCGGCGGTTCGGTCCAGTGGCAGGGGCGTCCCGATCGGGATCGACAATGCACCATCGTCAGCAGCGGTCGTAAGATCTTCCGCGGCCTGTTGCTTGGACGCGGCCGAGAAATCGTCGCTCCCCAGCAGGCGGATCACGATGTTGTCGAACAGCATTGGCCAGAACGGGAAGTCTGGCCGATCTTGCCGGTGTCGCGTACGCGGCGATGATTCCGTTGTTCTTGAGCACCGCTGCGTCGAGGTCGACGTTGTCTGAGAAGCTGACCTCGATAACCCGGTCAACGCCATCGGCAGCGTGGGCACGTATCGCGGCGGCCGGGTCGGGATCGTCGAGAGTCACGACCTCAGTTCCGGCCGTGGTCGTTCGCTTCAAGTCGTTGCCTCGTCGCACTGTGCCGATGACGTTTGCTCCACCCCAGCGTGCGAGCTGCGCCGCGAGCGCTCCAACACCGCCCAGCACCCCGTGGACCAGCACGGTCATGCCGGCGACTGGACCATCGGCAAAGACCGCGCGATGCGCCGTGATTCCTGGGATGCCGAGGCAGGCGCCAATCTCATCGGGAACACCGGCTGGTAGCTCAATCACCTGCTCTGCCGGCAGGACGACCAGTTCCGCGGCGGTACCGAAAGGCCGGTACGACTGCGCGCCGTACATCCACACGCGTCGTCCGATCTTGACGGGATCTACCCCATCGCCTACGGACTCGACGGTCCCGGCGCCGTCGCTGTGCGGGATGACCCGCGGGTACGGCATCGCCGATCCCAACCATCCGCGGCGTTTCTTGGTATCGCCCGGGTTCACCCCTGAGTAGCTGACACGCACCCGGACCTCGCCGGAACCGGGCTCAGGATCTGGCAGCTCGCCGACCTCGAGAACCTCGCTGGCAGCGCCCTGCCGCTCGTACCAGACTGCCCGCATCGACCCCTCCCGTCTTCTGAACTCGCCCTGCTACGGCTTTGCGACCACGACAACGACTTTGTGTGCTGCCGGGTCACTCGTCAGGGTTTGCAACGCCTTGCCGTAGTCGTCCAGCGGAAAGTGGTGAGTGATGATGCCGTCAGTGTGTACGCGTCCGTTACGCAGCGCAGCGATGGCGGCGGCGAAGGAGGTCATCTCCGCGTACGAGCCCTTGATCGTGATCTCTCGACGGAACAGCTCGAAGGGGCTGACCGAAAGTCGCTCGTCTGGCCGGGTGACGCCGTAAACCAGCACGGTTCCGCCGTTGCGGGTGAGTGGTACGCAGATGTCTCCGACAGCCGTGACGCCGGTGGCCTCGACCACGACGTCATATCCATCTCCATTGGGTGAGGCCTTGCGAAGAAGGTCGATGTTCTGGGCAGCGTCTCTGGTCAGCGGCACCGTCGAGTCCACGCCGAGCCGCGTGGCGGTCTCCAACTTGAACGGGACGATGTCGGCAACTGTGATCGACGTAGCCCCACCAAACCCGATCAGCTGCGAGAGCAACAGGCCCGTCGGCCCAGCACCGATGACCAAGGCGCTCCCGCCCGGATGCTGCCCCAGGGTTTCGAGTCCATGCATCGCGCAGGCCGTCGGCTCCGCGAACACCGCCGTGTCGGGCTCGAGGCCATCCACGGAGAAGACCTGACGGTAATCGGCGCTGACGTACTCGGCGAAGAATCCAGGCCGATGAACCCCCATGCCCTCTCGTGTTGGCGCACCGACCAAGCTGTCCGGCCAGGCAATAGTCACAGTGTCCGCAGTAGATATTCGGGTTGACCGTCACCGACTGCCCGGGGCGGAAACGCGTGACCTCAGTTCCGACCTCATCGATCTCGCCAACCGTCTCGTGCCCCGGGGTAAGCGGATAGACGCCGATGTATGTCCCATGGTGCAGGTGCACGTCGGTGCCACACACCCCGTCTGGTGGATCCTGATCCGCACCTCGAGCGGCCCAACCTGCGGCATCGGCACGTCGGTGACCGCGAAGTCGCCTGGTGCTTCGTAACGAACGGCCCTCATGACCCGGCCATCCTGATCACAAGATCGGCGCGCGGCCTGCTCTGCGCGATGAGGACGGCATTGTCCTGGTCAGTCGTTCGGGCCCAGACATCAGCCTGTTCGTGACTCATCCCGTGCAATTGATGGCGATAGGCCAGCCGCTCCAGTCGGATGGCGTCCTCCAGCTCCAGATACCAGCTCTCATCCAGCAGCGGAGCAACGCCAGCCCAGCCACCTACGTCGCTCAACAAATAGTTGCCTTCGGTGACTACGAGCGGCACCTCGCGGTGAATGGGCAGTGCGGAGCCGATGGCCTCGTCGACGTCACGATCGAAATCGGGAGCGTGCACAATCTCCTCCTCTTGATGTCGTAGCCGGCGCAGCAGGTCGACGTAACCGTCGGCATCGAAGGTGTCCCAAGCTCCCTTGCGATCCCGGCGACCCCAGGCGATCAATGTGTGGTTACTGAGGTGGATAGCCGTCCATGGGCACGAACGCGACGAGATCGGGCCCCAGCTTCTCGACGATGGCCTGGGCGACCTTGGTTTTCCCGCGCCCGGAGCCCCCGTGATGCCGAGCACGTGCCGCTGGCCAGGCACCGCCAACGCCCGCGCGCGCTCGACGAGATCGGACAGACCCAACGTGACCTCTCGTGAGGCGACGAGAGGGCGGGCTCCAAGGTCGCGGCGGCGAGGCTGGATCGGCTCCTGCGCGGGTACAGGTGTCGGCTGCGATCGCACAAGCCACCTTCCCCAGCTCGCTGAGGGCCGCGGGTAGTCCAAACTCCGCAGGGCATCTCGCGACAGCTGGCCCTGCTCGTACAAATGGGCGAGAGCACCGGACATGAAAGCGTCCCCGGCGCCGACAGTGTCAACGACCGTGACCCGCGGCGCCTCGACGGTCGTCGATCCAGACGGCGTACTGGCCACGGCCCCGTGCTCGCCGTGTGTCACGAAGACGAGTGAGGACGCCACGCCGCGTGCCAGATCGCGATGACGTCATCCTCAGAATGGCGCGCGGGTACAGCCAGGCCAGAGTCCCTCCTCGCTCACCTTCCAGGATGTCGACCAGCCGTATCCAGCCCTCGAAACGGTCCACGTACGCCACCCGATCGGAGATCAAGCCGGGCCGGACATTGGGATCCAGGCTGACGACTCCGGCGTCCGGCCTCCCGCGGCGGAGCAGAACTTCAAGGGTGGAAGCCACCGGTTCCAGCATCAGCGCGATCGACCCCACGTGAAGGGCGGCTCCACCCGGCAAGCGGCCTCAAATGCTCCGGCAGTAGGCCCCGGTCGGCCGCGCGTTGCGCATGGAAGGAGTACGTCGGCGTCCGCCGCCGCGCAGATGGACCGCGGCCAGCGTGGTGAGATCGTCGGTGTCGACAAAGTAGGTCGGCTGCACTCCCGAGTCAGCAAGCTGGGTGCGGAGCATCTGGCCGAAGGCATCGGTGGACAGCCTTGCCAGAAATGCCGTGGGCACCCCGAGGCGTCCCAAGCCGACCGCCACGTTGAGACACGATCCGCCCGGATGAGGCTCGTACGCGAGATGCCCACGAACCGTTGTCGTGGGCGTGAGGTCGATGAGCGCGTCGCCCGCGACCACGACCGCGGGATCGACATCGGACTCGGTGATCATGCTGATGTCTCGCGAACGGCTTCTTCGAAGGTACGGGCAGCCTCCGCAGTCGTCGGATCGGTGAAGAACTGTTCTGCGACCGCCGGGCGCCATGGTGAAGCAATCGACTCCATGACGGGCGAGAGCCACCATGTCGGAGACGCTGACGAGATGCTGGCCAGCAGGACCTTCGTCGTCGCTGCCGGTGGCAACGAGAACCTCATGCATGGCGACGACTTCGGAGATCCCGTCTCGACCGGCGTCGTTCATCCGCCCCAGGTATGGCGCAATGTAGGTTGCGCCGGCCGCTGCGGCCACGAGCGCTTGCCCCGGATCGTAAATGGCGGTGAGCAGGGTCGGCGCTCCTCGCGCCGCCAAAGCCGCACAGGCCGTGGCCCCGGCTCGGGTGGCGACGAACTTGACGACAACCTCGCGACCTAGACCACGCAACCACACGCCACGCTCGATCAATGTGTCGGAGTCTCTCTCCCCAAGCTTGAGAGAAGACCTCTCGGCGCCGGCATCGATGGCCCAGCGATAGATCTCGTTCGAGATCAGCAACACCTTTCGAGGCACGCTGCAAGATCGTAGGATTGGTCGTGACCCCGGCGAAACAAGCCGGTCGCCGAGCAATGATTCCGCCGCTACGCGATCGGCGGTGTCCACGTAGAGCTTCACCAGCTTCTCACCAACCTTCGTCGTCGATGCTGTCGTCATTGATGATCACGAAAACCACATCCCGCCATCGACCACGATCGACTGCCCGGTGATGTAGCCGGCATCCGGCGAAGCCAGGAAGGACACCACCCCAGCGACGTCGTCAGGTGTTTCCAATCCGAGCCAAGGGAATCCCGGCGACCATCCGGGCCATTTCCGAGCCCAGCGCGGTACCTCTGCGCCGCGTGATCTCCGCGTCAATGCCCTCCCACATCGGAGTGTGCACCACGCCGGGGCTGTAGACGTTGACGGTGATCTGATGTTCCGCCAACTCCTGCGCAAGTGATTGACTCATGCCACGGACAGCGAACTTGGAGGCGGAATAGGCGCTCTGCCACTTCCCACCCCGGTGCGCCGCTACAGAGGCGGCACCGATCAGCCGACCGCCACGACCCTGAGCGATCATGTGGCGAGCCGCCGACTCGGTAGCAATGGAACACACCTTTGACGTTGACGTCCATGGTTTCCTGCCACTGCTGTGCAGTGGTCTCCACCAGCGGCGCGGTCACCGCGATGCCCGCGTTCGCCACCATGACGTCCAAGCCGCCGAAGTGCCTGACGTGAGCCGCCACGGCCGCGTCAACGCTCGCCGCATCGGTGACATCTACAGCGAGGTAAGGAGCAACTTCAGGGCCGCCGAGGCCAGCGGCCACCGCCTCGTGCGTGATCCATTGCGGACGGCAGGATCTGCCACCGAGACTCCAAGACCGTCCGCCGCAAGCCGTTCGGCGATCGCTCTTCCAATCCCCGCGCGCCGCCAGTGACCACGGCCGACCGGTTGGCTCTCTATCGCCCAATCTTGTCAAAACGTTCAGTGCTTGGCCCAGACCACGGAGGAGACTGAATGCGTGACCGCGCGCAGCGATTCCGGAGGGCGCGTCCGAGCCCCTGGAGACGACACCTCGCATACTCAGGTGGGCCGGCCGGATCTGGCGTGTGATCTCAGACACTACGGCGACCTGCGTCCGCTATCGAGTCACTGGACTTGCCGCTGAGGCCGCCTTCTTCGGAGTCCTCTCCCTTGCCTCCGCTGATCTTCGGGCTCGCCGGTGCCATCGGATTCGTCACGAGCACGCTGGATATCCGAACCATTGCGGGATTTCGCGAGCAGCTGCTGGACCTGTCTGGCCGGATTCTGACCCCGGATGTCGTCGACGAGCGTGATCGAGCCGACGATCGACGATGTGCTTTCCCGCGGCCACGCAGCGGTGATCTCGATCGGGTTCCTGCTGGCACTGTGGTCTGGCTCTCGCGCGCTCAACGTCTTCATCGACACCACCACGATCATGTACGGCATGGCCGGGCAAGCGCGGCATTGTGCGGACCCGGGCCCTGTCCTTCGTGCTCTACGTGGTCTTCCTCATCGCCGGAATCGTGCTGCTGCCGCTGATCCTCGCCGGCCCTACGTTGGTCGAACCGGGTGTTGCCGCTCAGCCTGGTGACCATCGGCAACCTGTACTGGCCAGTCGTTCTCCTCGGTTCCGTCTGCATGCTGGCCACGCTCTATCACCGGTCGGTCCCCGCTCGCACCCGGTGGAGGGCAGACCTTCCGGGCGCAGCGCGTCACCGTAGCCATGTGGGTGGGCGGCAGTGTGCTGCTGCGCTATGTGCTCACCAAGTCCGTCGGAAGTACGACGATCTACGGCCCGCTAGCTGCTCCGATCGCTTTTCTCCTCTGGCTTTACGTGATTTCCATCGCGGTCCTGATCGGTGCAGCCTTGAACGCTGCACTCGACGTGGTCTTTCCCACGCCTCTCGGGCATCGAGCACAGGGATCCGGATATCGATAAGCCCTCCGCACGACACGACACGAAGAAACGTGCGACGCCGACCGCTTGCCGGCGTACGGGGCCGTCGTCGCGGGAAATCTCAATAATTGGACACCGTTCTCACATTTTGGGAAACGATTTGATTCGATCATGGCGACTGGCGGAGTGTTGGGTCCGTGCGCATCGCTCCTGAACCTCTGCGTGCGTGGCTGCATGGCGCCGCTACCGGCGCACTCGCCCGCTCGTTGGACATTGGATCTGACCGCGCGACGCTTCGTCGACCTTAGCCGGACGAAGTCGATGATGTGTCACTGCTGCGCTGCCTGATTCCACTGGCCCGCAGCATCCAGCCTGGCACCATCTCGCCTTCCTGCCAGACCGGCTCGTGCTGCTTCTTCGAGAACGAGGATCCCATGACCACCGATGATTGCCGCCGAGACGACGCGCCCGAGCCGCGCCGCTGCGCCCCCGCGAGCGAAGCCTGCCAATCCGCGCCGCAAGAAGGGCGAAGGACAGTGGGCGCTGGGATATCGAGAGCCGCTCAACCCGAACGAGCAGTCGAAGAAGGACGACAATCCTCTCAACGTCCGGGCACGCATCGAGAACATCTACGCCAAGCGCGGATTCGCATCCATCGATCCCGGTGACCTCCGCGGTCGCTTCCGCTGGTACGGGCTGTACACCCAGCGCCGACCCGGCATCGACGGCGGCAAGACCGCGCACGCTCGAGCCGTGGGAGCTCGATGACGAGTACTTCATGCTGCGCATCCGCATCGACGGCGGCGCGCTGACCACCGAGCAACTGCGGGTGATCGGCCAGATATCGGTCGAATTCGCTCGCGACACCGCCGACGTCACCGACCGGCAGAACGTGCAGTTGCACTGGATTCGCATCGAAGACGTCCCGGAGATCTGGCGCCGCCTGGAGGCGGTCGGACTGCAGACCACCGAGGCCTGCGGCGACTGCCCGCGCGTCATCCTCGGTTCTCCGGTCGCCGGCATCGCCGACGAAGAGATCATCGATCCCACACCCGCAATCCGCGACATCGTCGACCGCTACATCGGCGATCCGGAGTACGCCAACCTGCCGCGGAAGTTCAAGACCGCACTCGACCGGGCATCCGGTGCACGACGTTGCGCCTGAGGTCAACGACGTCGCCTTCGTCGGAGTCGTGCACCCCGACTACGGACCCGGCTTCGATCTCTGGGTGGGCGGCGGCCTCTCCACCAACCCGATGCTTGCCGTACGCCTCGGCGCTTGGGTGCCGCGTGAGGAGGTAGCCGAGGTCTGGGCCGGCGTCGTGGCCGTGTTCCGCGACTACGGCTATCGGCGGCTGCGGACGCGGGCCCGGATCAAGTTCCTCGTTGCCGACTGGGGTGCTGAGAAGTTCCGCGACGTCCTGGAGACCGAATATCTGCAAGCGACCCCTGATCGATGGCCCGGCGCCGGCCGTGCCGACCGAGCCGGGTGATCATGTCGGAGTCCACCGTCAGAAGGACGGCAAGTATTTTGTCGGGCTTTCACCAGTGGCCGGGCGGGTGAACGGCAGCAGCCTGTTGCGGCTGGCCGAGCTGGCAGAGGCCCACGGTTCCCGTCGCATCCGGACGACCCCGATGCAGAAGCTGCTGGTGCTCGACCTCGATGAATCGTGAGGTGGACTCGCTGATCGCTGGCGTCGAGGAATGCGGTCTCTCCGCACGTCGCGACGCCTGGCGTCGCTCGGTGATGGCCTGCACGGGGATCGAGTTCTGCAAGCTCGCCATTGTCGAGACCAAGGCCCAAGCCGCGCGCGTCGTCGACGAGCTCGAGCGTCGGCTCGGCGCGCTGGACTCCCCCATCACCGTCCACATCAACGGCTGCCCCAACTCCTGCGCCCGAATCCAGGTCGCCGACATCGGTCTCAAGGGCCAGCTCGTGGTTGGGCCGGACGGCGACCAGGTCGAGGGCTACCAGGTGCACCTCGGCGGCGGCCTCGGGCTTGATGCCGGGTTCGGTCGCAAGCTGCGGCGGCCACAAGGTGACGGCTGCCGAGCTGCCGGACTATGTCGAGCGGCTGGCTCGGCAACTATCGTCGCTGAGCGACGAGATGGCGAGCGCTTTGCCCAGTGGGTCGCGCGCGCCGACGAGCTGGTGCTGTCATGAGCGCCGAGACCTCGCACGCCACTCGGCAGACGGTGCTGTATTGCCCGTACTGCGCCGAGGAGACCCTCTTCCCGCTGGAGACCGGTGGCTGGGAGTGCCGCAGCTGCATGCGCGCGTTCTCGGTGAGTTTCGGCTGTCCGCGGCCGGCCGCAACGCAGAGCCTGAGGACTCCCGGCAGGAGTCGCGTGAGCACCGCCGTGCGACCTGTCCGACCTTGCCGACTCAGGCCAATCGTGATCTTGAGGGTGCCTCGCCGTTGGAGATCTTGACCTGGGCCCACGACGAGTTCGGCTCCCAGCTTGTAGTGGCCTCCTCGATGGCCGACACGGTGATGATCCATCTCGCCGAGCAGGTCGCCCCCGGCATCGACGTGATCTTCCTCGACACCGGTTACCACTTCGTCGAGACGATCGGCACCCGCGACGCCGTCAGGCTGGTGCACCACGTCAACGTGATCAACGTGACCCCGGAACAGACCGTCGGCCGAGCAAGACGCTGACCTGGGGCAAGGATCTCTTCGCCCGCGACCCCGACCGGTGCTGCGCACTACGCAAGGTCGCTCCGCTCGGCAAGGCCCTCGAGCCGTACGCCGCATGGGCCACCGGAGTGCGCCGCGCCGACTCGCCAGCACGCGCGAACACTCCACTGGTGGCGTGGGACGCGACGCGGAAGCTGATCAGGATCGCCCCGATTGCAGCATGGACTGATGAGGATGTGGCTCGGCTACATCGAGATCAACGCCCTCATGATCAACCCGCTGCTCGAGGACGGCTACGCCTCTATCGGGTGCGAGCCGTGCACCAGCAAAGCGTCCAAGGACGATCCGCGGGCCGGGCGGTGGGCCGGTTTCGCCAAGACTGAATGCGGGATCAACCTGTGAGCGCCCGGGCCGCGACGCCGGATGCGGCGAGCCGGGACGCATCAGATCGAGGAGCTCCGCTGCATCCCGCCGGGCGAGGCGCAACGCTTTGGTTCACCGGTCTGCCATCGGCCGGGAAATCCACCATTGCCGCACGCCTCGCTCGCGAGCTGCACGGCGCGGGCGAGCGGGTGCAGGTGCTGGACGGCGACGAGGTGCGGCCGCATCTCTCCGCCGGCCTGGGCTACAGTCGCGAGGATCGTGACGTCAATGTCACCGGATCGGCTGGGTGGCACGGATGCTTGCCTCGCACGGCGTCATCGTGCTGGTGCCGGTGATCGCCCCGTACGCCGCTGCCCGCGACGCGGTCCGAGACGATCATGACCGGCTCGCGGTCCCGTTCGCCGAGGTACACGTCGCCACGCCGCTCGGAGATCGCCGAGGCTCGTGACGTCAAGGGCCTCTATGCTCGGGCCCGCCGCGGCGAGCTGCGCGGCCTGACCGGTGTCGACGACCCGCTACGAGGTTCCGACGCAGGCCGAGCTCGTGGTGGATACCGCCAGTGTTGATCTTGAAACCGCAGTCCAGATGTCGAAGGCGCTGCTCTCGGCGATCGTGGAGAGGGACTTCCGGTGACAACTGATCAACTGCGGCCGCTGACCGAGCTGCAGGCGCTCGAGTCGGAGTCGATTCACATCATTCGTGAGGTCGCGCGCGACGTTCACCTCGCCGATCATGCTCTTCTCGGGCGGCAAGGACTCGGTCGTCATGCTGCATCTGGCGGCGAAGGCGTTCTGGCCGGCTCCCATCCCGTTCGAGCTGCTGCATGTGGACACCGGGCACAACTTTCCTGAAGTGCTGCAGTTTCGCGATCGAGGCCGTCGACTTCTACGGCGCCTCCATCAAGATCGCCGCAGTGCAGGACTACATCGACGACGGTCGGCTCCGGGAGCGACCCGACGGCACTCGCAACCCGCTCCAGACTCTGCCGCTGCTGGATGCGATCACCGCGGAGCCGGCATGACGCCGTCTTTGGCGGCGGGCGGCGCGATGAGGAGCGAGCCCGCGCGAAGGAGCGGGTCTTCAGCATGCGCGATGAGTTCGGTCAGTGGGAGCCGCGCAACCAGCGCCCCGAGCTGTGGTCGCTCTACAACGGGCGCCACCTGCCCGGCGAGCACGTCCGGGTCTTCCCGCTCTCCAACTGGACCGAGCTCGACGTCTGGGACTACATCGCGGCAGAGAAGATCAACTGTGCCGACGATCTATTACGCCCACGAACGCGAGGTGACCCTGCGGGACGGCATGTGGATTGCGATCACTGAGGTCACGCCGGCACGTGCGGAGGACGTGGTGGAGGTGCACTCCGTGCGCTACCGCACCGTCGGGGACATGTCCTGCACCGCCGCCGTGCTGTCGGCCGCCAGTACGCGTGCACGACGTGATCACCGAGGTCGGGCTGCAGCCAGCTGACCGAGCGCGGCGCAACACGGGCCGACGACCGGCTGTCCGAAGCCGCCATGGAAGATCGAAAGCGGGAAGGCTACTTCTGATGGCCGTCGCGTTCCGCTATTCTCGCCTCCGCCAGCCAACCTCACCGGTGGTCGTACGCTGCTCCGGCTGGCCACCGCCGGCTCGGTCGACGACGGCAAGTCGACCCTGGTCGGCCGGCTGCTCTTCGACACCAACTCGGTGCTCGCCGACACTCTTGATCATGTTGAGCAGGTGAGCAAGCGCAGAGGTCTAGATCGACGCTGATCTTGCTCTGCTCACCGACGGTCTGCGTGCCGAGCGTGAGCAGGGCATCACGATCGATGTCGCGTACCGCTACTTCGCCACTCCGGCACGGAAGTTCATCCTCGCCGATTGCCCTGGGCATGTGCAGTACACGCGGAACACTGTGACCGGCTCTTCCACCGCGGATGTGATCGTGCTGCTGGTCGACGCCCGCAAGGGTGTGGTCGAACAGACTCGCCGCCACCTGGCCGTCGCCTCCCTGCTCCGCGTGCCGCATGTCGTACTCGTCGTGAACAAGATCGACTTGGTGAACTACTCCGAGGACGTCGTTCACCGCCATCGCCACCGACTTTGCCTTGCTTGGCTCGCAGCCTCGGTGTCCTGGAGACGCATTGCATCCCGGTGTCAGCGACCGAGGGTGACAACGTCGTGACGCGATCGCACCGCACTCCCTGGTACGACGGACCGACCGTGCTCGGCTATCTGGAGAACGTCGACGACACCCGCCTCGCGGTCGGTGCCGGATTTCCGGTTCCCGGTGCAGCACGTCGTGCGGCCGCAGTCGGCAGCCGCGCGCCATGGGCCGCTCGTGCCCCGCAGGTGAACGGTGACTACCGCGGCTACGCGGGCAAGATCGAGTCCGGACGGGTGCGTCCCGGCGACGAGGTCGTTGTCCTGCCCCGCGGCTCCCATGCGGTGGTCGAGGCGATCGACACCCCTGACGGTCCACTCGACCTGGCAGTCGCCGGGCAGTCGGTGGTGATCAGACTGAACACCGAGGTCGATATTTCGCGGGCGACATACTCGCCGCGACTGACGCACCGCCGGCGCCGATCCGCGACCTCAGCGCCACCGTCTGCTGGCTCGCCGAGCGCGAGCTCACCGTGGGCGCCCGGGTACTTGTCCAGCACGGCACATCGATCACCAAGGCCAAGGTGTCAGTCCATCGACGGCGTACTCGACCTCGACTTCGAGTCCGGAACGGTGCCGTGCTGGCGGCCGACCACTTCACTCGCTCTCAACGACATCGGCCGGATCCGGCTGGCGCTGGCCTCGCCGCTGCCGATCGACTCCTACCGCGAGCACCGCGCGACCGGAGCGTTCATCATCGTCGACGATGCGGACGGCTGGACCCTTGGCGCCGGCCTCGCCGGCTCAACTCCGCTCACCGCCAAGACCGCGGAGCCACACCGAGAGCTCCGACTCTGTACCACCGCAGCACAACAAGGAAAGACATCACGACCGCTCCATCACTGATCCCTTCTCGGCCACGGAAGCAACGATCCTCAGGTGCCGCAGGTCAGCCATCAGATCCGAGAGGGTCTGCTGGCGATCCGACCGGAGCTCGACATCCACGTCGCCTTCTCGACCACTGCACGCCCAGCGGCATCCAGGTCGTCAACAAGCTGGTCAGCCGCGGAGTCGAGGAGATCGTCTTCGTGCCGCTGCTGCTGTCCGGACGCCTTCCACGTGCAGGCCGACGTGCCGGCGCTGCTCGCCCAGGTGAGGGCGAGCTTCCCGGAGCTGCGGGTCATCGCCTCCCGGCCCATCGGGCCCGAGGCTCAGCTGCTGTCGATCATCGATCGTCGGCTTCGTGACGCACTGCGCGCTCGGCACGTCGTCGGAGCTGGACGGGCTGGTGCTTCGCGGCTGCTGGCAGCTGCGATATCCGGCAGCAACGCGCTGGTTGCGCGACGGGCCAGGCAGTGGGCGACGCACCACCGGCTGCCCTGCGTGACGGCGTTCGCCACCGGCTCGGGCCCGTCCAGCTGCCGAGGCGATTCGCACCCTCCGCGGCCAGGGCGGCGGCACATCGCCGTCGGCAGCTGGTTCCTGGCACCAGGCCTGCTCTACACCGGCATCAGGCCGACCTCGCGTTCGAGGCCGGCGCGGTCGCGGTCTCGGCTCCGATGGGTGGCGAGCCCGAGATCGCTGAGGTGGCCCTGATCCGCTATGTGATCGCCGCGATGGATCTCGTTGATCTTCATGAGCTCGAGGCCGCCGATCACGAGCCGGCGCCGGTACGCCACCTGTCGGTGGTCAGCGCGTAGCCCTGAGCTGATCAGCTCGCGGCGACTCGTTCCTTCTCATTCTCGACGTCGAAGTCGGCCAGCCGGCCAGCTGCAGGTCGAGTGCGCGCAGGTGCTCGACCGAGCAACTGAGCAACGGCCCAATTCCGATACCACTTGCGGTCGGCCGGAATGACGTACCACGGCGCGCGCTCGGTGTTGCACGCGCTCCAGTACCGCTTGGTAGGCCTCCATGTACGCAGGCCACTTGGCCCGCTCGTCGACATCGCCGGGGTTGTACTTCCAGTGCTTGGTCGGATCGTCCAGGCGGGCCAGCAGTCGGTCCTTCTGCTCGGCCGAGGAGATGATTGAGAAAGCACTTGATCAACACCGTGCCGTGGTCGACCAAGTCGTCCTCCCAGGCGTTGATCTCGTCGTAGCGCTTGACTCCATACCGACTCGTCAACCAGGTTGTTGACGCGCACAACCAGGACATCCTCGTACTGGGACCGGTCGAAGATGCCGATCATGCCCGGCGGCGGCAGTTCGCGCTCGATACGCCACAGGTACGGGTGGGCGCGCTCCTCCTCGGTCGGGGCCTTGAAAGCTTTGATCTTCACGCCTTGCGGATCGACCATGCCGATGGCGTGCCGGATGACTCCGCCCTTGCCTGAGGTGTCCATTCCCTGCAGCACGACCAAGATCTTCCGACTGGTGCGCCTCCTGCAGCTCGGCCTACGGCGAACAGGCGTTCCTGAAGATCGCTGAGCTCGGGCGCCAGCGCATCGGTGATCGCAGCTGCGTCGTGCTTGTCCCCTGGGAAGCCTGGTCGTGGCGGCAGCGATCGAGCGCAGCCACGTCCGACCGGCCCGGCGGGCAGCCTGAGCAACTCGCTCAGCGGCTCTGGTGATCAGCAGAGCGCAGTTGTCGTCCTTGCTCTTCCTCGCCATGGGCTGATTGTGCCCTAGAGCCGTATCGTGTTGACCGGCTTGGTCGATGCGACATGCGACGATGGTGCGGTGCAGCTGATCTTCGGTCCCGACGCTGGCGCACTTCGCGAACTGTCGATGAGACCGGATCTGATCGAGCTGTACCGGTATGCCGCACCAGAGGGTCGCGGCTGGGTGCGCACGCAACTTCGTGCATGTCGCTCGACGGATCGGTGCAAGGTCCCGATGGGCGATCGGGCAGCATCAACACTGCAAGTGATCATCACGTCTTCGCCCTACAACGGGCTCTTGGCTGATGCGCGTTCTGGTCGGCGCAAACACGGTGCGTCTCGAGGGCTACCGCGCCATTGATCTTGAACCGTGGCAGCTCCGGATCCGCGAGCAGGGAGGGCCTTGCTCCGTATCCGGTGTTGGTGATCATCTCCGCGAGTGCCGATCTTGATCCGATGATCGCCACACCGGCCGAGGGCGTCGGCGGGAGCAGTCATGATCATCACTACCGCGGGCAAGTCCCCAGATGATCTTGAGCCGTTGCGGGCGCGCAGGCATCACCGTGCTGGAGGCTGAAGGTACGACGCTCGATCTGGCTCAGATCGTTGATCAGCTGGCGGGCACCGGCTTGCCACGGCTGCTGTGCGAGGGCGGTCCCCGGCTGCACAATGATCTTCTCGCGGCTGGTCTGGTCGGACGACGTAGTCACTGACACTTGCCCCTGTCGTGGTGGGCGGCCAGGGCTTGCGGTCGACCAGCGGCGCAGCCCTTCCGGTGCCGAGTGCGTTCCGGCTGCATCACGTCTTGTACGCGGACGACGGGGCGCTGTTCACGAGCTACCGAATGATCAGCTGAAATCAGGATTGTCCGAACGAGCCCTGCTCGGCTGAACCCGGGATGGCTCGCCGGGCATCTTCGGATAGTCCGGCGGATAGGGCATCTCCGCGCCGCCGTACTTGCCTGTGCCCAGCTCCCGCTCATCGCGGGCGTACATCTCGAACGCGGTGTCGATGCTGCGCGGCTTCATTTCATAGAAGGATCGCCACGCATCGCCGACGCTCGGCAAACCGGGCCGGCATCGAGCTGACGGTGAAGTCCTCGGGGAGCGACCTCACTCAGCTCGTCCCAGGTCAGCGGCGCCGACACCACGTGCGGTGAGCGTCGGCCGGATGGAGTAGGCCGAGGCGATGGTGCGGTCCCGCGCCATCTGGTTGAAGTCGACGAAGATCCGGGCACCGCGCTCTTCCTTCCACCAGTTCACCGTGACGTGGTCAGGCATTCGGCGGGACAGCTCGCGACCCAGCGCGATCACGGCATGCCGGGCTTCGATGAAGCCGTACGCAGGCTCGATCGGCACGAACACGTGGACACCGCGGCCGCCGCTGGTCTTCGGGAATCCCACCAGATCAGCGTCCTCCAGCACCGAGCGCAGCTCGTGCGCGGCACGCTGGCGTCGGCGAGTCCGTTCCGGAGCAATACGG
>ERZ1370068.8249-contig-7119_pt1 | contig 34666 bp, 52 predicted proteins | sample MGYA00561227_ERZ1370068 | MGnify/ENA primary metagenome ERZ1370068 (study PRJEB38410, sample SAMEA6850437) | metagenome | study: Metagenomic assessment of the ecological functions of the soil: analysis of the soil microbiota associated with the...
TCAGGTCGTGCTGGACGAGACGCTGCGCCTGCAGAGCACACGGCTGGTTCATCGTCGGGGCTCTACCTCGGGAACGACATCTACGATGCGTTCAATGGTGGTTTTATGTGCCGGCAGCCGCCTGCCATTCGCGAATTTTCGGAACCCCGACGCCGCGGTTACCGCGGAGATCGAGCGATTGGGCCGCGAGGAGAGTCTGGTCGCGCGCGTGCTCCGCCTGGTGGGTGGCATGAACCGCGTGGCTCCAGCCGTTTCGCGAGGACGGCGAGCGTGGCTATTGCTGAAGTGCATTCGAGAGGTCTCATGCGCTCGCCGCGCGAGGCCTGGCACGTGTCGCAGGGACGCCTGGCAGTCGCACCGCCGGCCGGCCGCCGCCGGTGCCGTGGGAACAGAGCCTCGATAGCTTCCAGGAGTCACGCGGCCGGCCAAGCCCCATCGTGTGGCATGGATGGGCGACTCCGCGCTTTCGCACCAGATCAACTTCGTCGATCCGGAAATCGGGGCCATTTTCAGCGGCTGGACCGCAGACGATCCCCTGCCTGCGCGAAGGTCAGCGCATCACAATGGGCGGCGCTAGGTCGCGATGCGCGATCGCGCGGCGCGCGAGGGATGCCGGCTCTCTCGTCTTGCTGATCCCCGACAGAAGGAGGAGAGCGTGTACGCGGACGAAATTCGACCTCGCGAGCACGGGCATGCCGGGGTCCATCCTCCGCTGGCTGGCAATGGAAGAGAAGCCGTCTGCGGGACGGAGAGCGACCGCGTTCTTCGGTCGCGCTTCGATTCCCTGCTGTCAGACGCGCTGCCCGCGCTCACGGCGGCCTTCGACGACGGCGTCGCCGTCTACAACGGATCGGTCGGCATCCATCCCACCGCCGCAGGGCGGGCCGCGATCGCCCGGGCGTTGCTGCCCGCGGTTAGAGGCCGCCGGAGTCGTAGTCCTCCCGGCGCAGCCCGGGGGAGCCGCGCCGGCACGGGTGCCGGTCAGTCCTGTTCGAAGGCCGCTTCGTAATTTCTGCTTCAGCGCAGGGTCACTGCGAGACTCCTTGCGCAGATAGCAGTTGCCTTCAGCCGGCAGAGGACGCCGAGTTCGTTGCCCATGAAACAGCGAAAGGCGTCCTCGGGCGGCGCAGACAATCGGTTCGCCGCGGACATTGAAGCTGGTGTGGACGAGCACCGGGCAGCCGGTGGTGCGGGCGAATAGGAGATCAGTGCGTGATAGAGCGGGTTGGTCTCCGCATGAACGAAGCCCACACTGGGGCCGAGTAATCGACATGGGTCACCCGCTGGAATCTGCGAACGCGGGACGTTCAGCTTAGTCGATGCCGAAGAGCCGCCGCTCGTCGTCCGTCATGGCTTAGCCGCCGCGTCTGCACGACATCGGCGACCTTAGCAACATGGGCGGACTGTCGCAACCGAGGTTCAGAACCAGTCCGCGATCCGACTCGCGCAGCCGATGGCGCAAACGGGCGCGAAGGCGGCTCCCTGTACTTCACCGCCGGGGTTGAGGTTTTCTGCATCGTCGGCGAGGCGGGGGTCGCCGAGAATGGAAGCGACGATTGCCCAGGGCGCGCGAGTCCGGGAACTCCATGCGCCCTTGGAACCCAGGCCAGAGCCTGCCTTTGCTCCAGGCTCGCGCAACGCGGGAGAGCAGTGCTTGCTTGTTCACAGGACGTCGAACTCCGCGCCGCTTCGGCGGCAGGCGCGCCCCCTCGATGTCCTCCCAGTGCGTACGACGGACCAAGATAGAGCACCGCCATCGCATCGCGTTTGCGTCAACGGCGCGCTCGTGGCCCAGTTGCAGGTGGCGGCCAGCCAGCGCGGCACCCAGCGCGCCTCCGGCGTCTGCTCTGCGGCAGGCTGGATCCAGATATTCTCGAACTGACCGTCGCGCAGTAATTCCTTCCCGTTTGGCAACGCAATTCAGCGCCACGCCGCCTGCCGCGGCAAAGATTTAAGCCAACGCCAGTCTCCTTTCGCAACCGCGACGTGGTCAGGCTGCTAGAACGATTTCTTCGGTGGGGCCGACTGGACCTGAGGCCGCGAGACCTCATATGGCGCTGGGTGTTGCAGCTCGTCCGGGCGTCGCGGCGGCCCGTCGAAAAGATCATGAAATCGTTCCGACGTCATCGTGAGCCCGGCAGGCAGAAGTTGAGATAGCTCATGTCCGATCCTCGAAACGAGCCGCCTGAGCTTGACGTCTCATCAGGCTGCTCAAGATCCGGTCCGGCGTATTTTGGCTCGCCGTACGGCGCCAGCCATGGCGACCTTGCACTCGCCGGAGTTGACCTTGAACTAGCCCGGCGTAGTACGTGCGAAGGCCGGAATACAGAAACCCGATCCGAATGCGGAAAATGAATCTCTCTGCGCTGCCGACCCCTCGAGGCTGCTTGCCATAGCCCAACTCGCCGCGGACGTCGTCGCCCATTCTCCGACACCGTCCATGGTCCAGCACCACACGGCGTCCCGCGAAGGGCGACGGAAAGAAGGCGCTCGCGGCGTGGCTCGGACGGTGCTCAGCTGAAGAGCAGACGCTCGTTCAGCTCCAAATCGGGATCAAGTTTACGGCGGTTCCTTGCTTTGCGCAGCAGGTTCTTCAGGAGCAGCTTCTCGCGCAACCACAGTGGAATGGCCATGCGAAACGACGCAAGACCGCGCGGTGCGAATGGTCAGGTAGGTTTCCAGAAGCCAGCTCGAACTTGAGAAATTCGGCTTGTCGGAAGATCAGAACGGCCCGGCTCATGTCCCGCGGCTGAATCTCGCTGCCGCAAGGCAATAGGCGATCGCACGCCGCGGAAATCCACATCGCAGCCTTTTTCCGCGTGAAGCGTTCTTCCTGCGCGGCGGCTACGATCCGGCCGTCGTCGATACCGACGCTGCCAGGCACTGGTCGTGATAGAACGCCGGAGATGCCCAGGATCCACGCGGGCGAATGCCGGCTAGAAAAGCGTGTAGATGGTAGAGGTGCGATCGCCGAGCCCCTGGGTTAGAGACGATCAAAGCGCCGGTAGCGCGGCCATCGTCAGGAACATCACCGGCCACAACCAGAATTTCTTTGCGGGTACGGAACGCCCACAGCTCTTTATCATCGCCATGCCGACCTAGAACCGTTGGGTGGCGAGTCGGGCGCCGGCCCAGGCGGCGTGCGGGGGAATCCACTACGTCGGCGCGCCGGGATCGCGCTTGAGTCTCGTAGCGAATCTATCCCGCCAAGTCGCGCGAATCAGCCTGGCTGGCAGAAAACCGGCGAAGAAAAGTACAGCGCAGGCAATGGGTGCAAATCACTTGGCGAGCAGAATTCGAATGCCGTCCATACTGCTGGGAACCGCAAGGGACGGCCGGTGTGACGAGCGCCGGCGTCGTGCCAAACCAGGGCGACCCCAAACACCACCAGCGCAATTGGGCGCGGCGTGCAACAGTGGCCAGCACCGATTACGACGAAATGCCTGCAAAAACCTAAGCCGAACGATCGATCCGACGATCTGTCGACGTCGCTTTCCCGCTCGAGGGTGTTTTCGTGCATCTTCGTCCCACGCGCTATGCGGATGATGGATGATGCACCCACCGGGCGCCGGGAGAATGGTGCGTTACGAAAACATGAATCAACAATGGTGATGCGCACCAGGTTGCGCGCGGCTTGCTGCGGTACGTCGATGGAACGACTTCCGGTCACCGTGCGCGACGCGGTCGCAGTCCAGCGCGAGCTGGCAGGGGATTTGCGCCGGTCGTTGCCGACCCGCCGGCGCAGCGCCGGGATCGTGGTGTTGGCGCCGCAACTGGGACGACGAGGTGTTTGGCTGCGGTGGGACGTTGTGCGCGCGCCGCCGACTGCCGGAAGCGAAGTGCGCGTGGTCTTTCTGACCGATGGCGCTCGCGGCTACGATCCGGCGCGCGCATCGCCTCGCCTTCACGGAATCGCAGCGCCTGTCGTTCGAACTACGCGAGCTGGTGATTACGCGCAAGGACGAGGCACGCAGCAGGCGTGGCAAGCGCTGCTCGGATTTGCCGAGCCGGTCTTCCTCGATGTTCCGGATCGGCGCCGCAGTGCGCCAGCCGACGCAGTCGCAGCGCGCGGTCGCGGCGGCGCTTCGCGGGCACGCTTGCCGCAACTGCTGTTCCTGCCGTTTTCTCACCGGATCCCCATCCCGACCACTGGCTCTGCAACCTGGGTCTTGTGGGCGGCCTGGCGTGAAAGGTTCCGTTGCGCCGACGCTGCCGTGCTGGGCGTACGAAGTGTGGACACACGCTGGTTGCGAATACGCTCGTTCGACGTCATCGGGCAGCATGTCCGGCCAAGGAGCAGGCCGCGATGGCCGACCTACCGGCCGCGAACGAGGACGTCGACTATCCGCGCGCGTCGATCGCGGGGCTCAACGCCTATCGGTCGCTCGCGGCCGGACTCTCGTCGCCGGGCTACGTCGAGGCCGTCGCCCTTTGTCGCGCCCCGTCGCGAGCACGCGGAACTCTTTGCCGGCGACGTGGCCGAGTCCGCGGGCGCGCCGGTTCCGACACGCCGACGCTGCGGTGGATAGGGTTCGAAAGACGCGAGGTCGAAACCATCGCAGTCCCAGGTTGTGCGGAAGGACCGCGGCATGGGCGGCGTGCAGTCCGGATCATCATGCCCAAGGCCGCGCGGTCCTACGGCGAATTGCCGCGCAGACTCCTCGGGCAGCGGATTTGGGCCCGCACCATGCGCGCATCTCGCTCGCCGGCTCTCCACGGCGCACGAAAAGCATTACGCAGCTGCTCGAGGTCGGCCGAGATCGAAACCATCAACCGCTGCAACAGCTCGTGCTCGTTCTGCCCGGTCAACGTTCTGCGCGTAGCACGCGCACGCTGGCGCGAATGAGCTGAAGAGACGTTCCGGAAGATCATCGACGAACTAGCAAGGCGCTCGACTACCACGATTGCATCATGTTCCACTCGAACAACGAAGGCCTCTCCCGTGGACAAGCGAAGCTGGTGCCGCGCTTTATCGCGTACGCGAGAAAGCGGTGCCCGGATGCGTGGCTTTTTCGGTCTACACGGACGGCACGGCGCTCAATCCGAGGCTCTTCTTCAGCGCCCTGGACGCGGGTCTCGACCAGCTGCAGATCGACAACTATGCCGACAATCTGCAGCTTGCATCGACAACGTGAAGGAAATCGTCGCCGCGCTGGAGCGGCCGTGGAGAACGCCGCTTATGTGCCGAAGGTGGAAATCCTGGCGCGCAGGCCGACCGGAAGTGCTGTCCAATCGCGCCGGCAACGCGCCCAACAAGGACGCGGATCACGCCTCGTGGACTACCGCCAAGTACCGCGACATCCGGGTGCCCGCTGCCGTTTCGGCAGCTGGTCATTCGTCCGACCGGCGAAGTCGGCCTGTGCCGCAACGATGCGCTGGAGCCAGGCGACGATGGGCGACGTCACCAGGCAGAGCGCTGGTGGAGATCTGGTCGGGTCCCGCGTTCACGGAGCTGCGGGGAGGAATTGCAGCGCAAACGGTCGCAGGAACCTGAAGCTGTGCAACACGTGCGACGTCCTGATGCCCCCGCTTCGAGTACAACCTGCTGCGCGATCGCACGCGACGCGCGCGTCGGCATGCGGCCAGTAATGCCTGACCGGTCAGAGTTTTGTGGACCGTTCGGCGGATGATCGCAACGCGAGCCAGGTCTCGCGCCAGAGCCCCAACAAGGCGGCAGCGCCCATGTTCCACAGCCAGTTGGGATAGAAGCGCGGAAGTGGCGGGCACTGCCTCGGCCACGATGATGATCAGGGCACCAAGTTGGTCGCAAGAAGGGTAAGCCGGGTGTCGTTCAGGCGCTGATTGAGCGCATCGCGCATGAGCTGCAGCCGCGCGCGATATTGTGCCGGCCATTTCCTGCTCGCGAAGCAGACCGGGGGCAGCTTGGCCGCCCGCGCGCGTTGAGTTGGGCCAGGGCCCTCTCGCTGCTGATCAACTCTCCGCCTTGGCGGCGCTGCGATCCTCTGTAGAGGCCCAGGATTTGCGCGCCGCAACTGTTCGTAGAACGAATCCGATGGCTTGACTTCAGAACTGCTTGAGGCGGGATCGTTCGCGCGCGTGAGTTCCGCCTCGCCGTTCTCCTCCAGGCGCCGCCAGCGCGCGGACCCTGGAGGATGTCGTTCGCCCCTGCTTGCCGTCGAATTCCACTCGCGCAGCGGCGAGATCGGCTTCGACGTCAGAGACGCTGCGCATCAAGCGTTGCTCATAGTCGGAAAAGAGCGCGCCGCTGCGCGTCGCCTCCTTGTTCAGCTGCTCGGTGGCTACCGCGGTGCGCTGGTCGATCCCGTCCTGGCGCGCGCGGAGCCGCTCGGCATCGGCCTCGAGCGCCGCCTTGCGCGCGACCACCTGTTGCATTTCCTCGCGCACGTTCGGCGAGTGCTCGGCCGCCAGCAATCCCTCCATCTGCGTCTGGGCCTCGCGCACCCGGCGGCCCAGATCCTCGATCGACGCCTGGATGGCCACGTTGGAGCTTTGCGAGCGCACCGGTCGCGACACTATGCAGAAATTCGCGGAAAGCGACCGGATAGGCGTTGGCGACCTTTGCGGCCACTGCCGGGTCGCGGTCGCGAGCGCGAATGCGGAGTATGTGGTTGCGCGACCATCGGCATCGACGCCATCGACCAGTTCTCGCGGCGTCGGTCGCCGGCACCGCGCGGCGCCACGCGCTCGCGCACGGCGGCGCTTTCCAGCACCGCCACCATCCACTTCTCCGATTCCTTGCCCAACAGGGGCAGCGCCGCCTGTCGACGCGCCGCCCGAGCGCGCCACCGCGCCGAAATGACTGCGCCTCGCGCCGAGGCGTAGAACTCCGGATGTCGACTGGTAAACGTTCGGCAGCGCGAGGCTCACCAGCAGTGCGGTGACCACGGCACCCGCCATGCAGGCGCCGATCACGGCTGCCGCGCAGCGGCGGCACCACTAACCGGGTCGCGGCTGATGCTCATGTCTTGCTCGCACCCGCCTGGCGCAGTGAACCGGGCGTGTTCACCAGGGAATGACCCTCGACAGGATCCACACGAACAGCACGGCGATGAGCCCGAAACACCACGCCCACTGCCACGGCGACGACAACCAGGGACCTGGGCAATCCGCGCCAAGTGGTCGGCGCGACGCCGGTTTCGTCGGCCAGGGGTGGTGGTTCTTGATTCATCAATCATCCTCGAGATTCATGGGGCAGAAGTGGCCGGGCTGATTCACGCCGCGCGTCGCGCCCGCGCGCGGACGGAGCCAGGTCGTAGCCGAACGCCAGATAGACCCCGGCAATCAGGCCGAGCAAACCCGCGACCAGCGCGTTGAACGTCGGCGATGGAAGCTTGGGATCGGTCGGCGCGCGGGCGGCAGAGAGCATGACGACGAGTTCGTTCTTGGCGGCGGCCTGGATCTGGCTGTTGCGCAACGAGAGGGAAACGTTGTCCAGCGCGCGCTCAGAGGCGCGATGGCGGCCAGCAACTCCGACTCCGTCGACGTGCGCGGCTGTTGCGCGTCGATCCGGGCGATGAGCTGGGTGAGCGCGGATCGGGTCTGCGCGATGTCGGACAGGGCCTCCGTGCGCTGCTTGTAGGTTGTTCGCGATCTCGCGCCGCAGCTGCTCGTGCAGCGAACCGGGCGACTTGACCTCGCTTTGCTCCAGCGTCGCCGTCTCCTTCTGCAAGGCCTCGTTTTTTCGCCTCGAGGTTGGCCAGCAGGATGCGGATTCGAGGCTGCTTTTCGCCCTGGCTGCCATCGAATTCGCTGCGCGCGCCGGCGACGTCGGCTTCCTGGTCCGATATTTCCTTCCAGCAGCTGCTGGATCACCGTGCTGGCCTGGACACCCACGGGCGACAGCGCGGTGACCGCTTCGCGCGCCAGCTGCTGTTCACTCAATGCGATGCGCTGGTCGATTCCCTCGAGGCGCGCCTGCGCCTGCTGCGAAGTGCGATTCGAGACTTCCTTTGCGCGCGAGCAGGGCCTGCAGTTCGGATTTCACGCTCGGCGTGTGCTCCTGGCGAAAGAAATTCTCCTGCTGCTTGCGTGCGGCGCGCAACTGCGCCTCGAGTTCAGCCTGTGTCTGCCGCATGGCCCGCAGGCTCTCCTGTGCGCGCTGCGCGGTGACGCCCTGGAGAAATTCATTGAGCGCGGCCGGATACGCGTTGGCGAGGTCGGCAGCAACCTGCGGATCGCCGTCCCATGCCCGAACGCTCAGCAGGTATTTCTTGACCGCCGCGACGTCGATGTCCCGTTCCAGACCCGCGAGGCGATTTTTTGCGGAACGCGGCGATGCACGGCATTCCGGATGGCGTCGGTCTGCAGGATCCCTACATGGATAGCCGCCACGGGCTCCGCGGTCGACGGCAGCGTTTCGCCGCCCTGGCTCACCCCAGGCTGCCCGCCCCGCCCGCGATCACGGCCGTGCCCACATCCGAGGAGTCCACGACGTAGAACTGCGAACGTGCTTCATACGTTCGCGGCAGAACTCAGGCTGACGCCGATGGCCGCGGCCACCGACCCGAGCGTCGTCAGCACCACCACCCAGCGCATTCGCACCAATACTGCCCAGTAGCGCTCGAAGGAATGCGGCTCGAGGCCCGGCATCGCGCTCATAGGGGTAACAGCCCCGGAGGCCCGCGGACTCCGCGCATCGCAGCGGACGAGCGCAAATCTGCGTCCGACTCGCGCAGTGTGACGCGCACGGCGGATTCCGCCAGAACCAGGAAAACCCAGACAAACTCGCTGTAGGCCATGGGGTCGAATTGTATGGCGACGATGAGGCAGGTGTAACCCGCGAGCAGAGCCTTCAACTGGTTGCGAGAGTGCGTCGTGGCCGCCGCGCGCAAGCCGACGACCAGCCGAATGCCCACCCAGAGCAACACCGCGACGAAAACCAGTGCGCCGAAGGCGCCCAGCTCCGCCGCGGGCTGGAACAGGGAGTTGTGGACCGGATAGCGTTCGACGCTTGGGGAGTAGCCGCCGAAATTGTTGATGCCCACGCCCGTGAACGGATTGGCGAGCATGGTCCGGATGCCGCCCGCGATCAATTCCACGCGGATCGTGTCGCTCGATTCGGTGATGCTGTTGATGGATTTCAGCACCCAGAAGACAGCGCCGGTGGTCAGGCCCACGGCCAGCACGGCAAGGCCGACGGGAATTCCCAGCGCCAGTGAGCGCTGCGGCCAGATCAGGAAAGGCAGCAGCGTGACGCCGACAAACAGGCCTCACCCATTGTCCCCGCGCGACGCTGAGCACGACGGCAACAAGACAAGGGACGCGATCAGCAGCAATCCGGCACGGCGCCAGCCGGTGGCAACCGCGGCCAGTGCCAAAGCCATTGCAACGACGACGGCCAGCGGTTGCGCATAGCTGTGCGGCGTGTGCTGCAGGCCCGAAGCGCGCAGCAGCGTCAAGCCCCGTAGGTTATGAAGCGCGGGGAGTCCTGCGGAACCAGTGACAGGTCCCACCCCGCGAAGCACGTAAAGCGAAAACTGGGCGATTCCGATGCAGGCCACCATCGCGGAGGAAACCAGCAATGCCCCGACACCCAGGTCGACGTGGCGACGGTCGTCCAGGATATCGATCAGGATCAGGACCAGCACCAGCTTCGGCAGCAGTACGAACAGTCCGGGAAGCACCTCCGGAATGGGGCGATTGAGCGCGGACACCAGCGCGCATGCGCCGAACACGATCGTGAGGTGGAAGAACACTCGTCGGACTCCACCGCGCTTCGCTGGCCACGAAGCGATGCAGCAGCCACAACATGCTGGTCAGCGCAATCGCGATGTTGAACGCGTTGATAGGCCCGATGCCAAATGCCATCGCGTGCAGGCCGAACATGACGGCGACGGTGGCCATCGCAAACTGCGCACGCCACAGCCGAGCGCGGTGTCGCGTCAACAGCATGGCCGTTGCCAGGACTACGACCAGCATGGCGCAGAACGCATAGGGCACCAGCTGTACGGGCCAGAGCCATGCAAAGGAATAGGCGAGCGGCCGGTCAAATACGGTGACGAGCCCTGCCGTCACGCCAATGATGGCCGCGACCGCCATCGTCCTGCGGGACGCGGGGCCGAAGTTGCGCCAGGCCAGGAGGTTGCCAATCACTTCGCAGAGTCCGTTTCCACCACCAGCAGCGCGACCGCATAGGCTTCAGACGCAACTCCGGCAGGGCCCCGGTACCGCTCGCGACCACCGCCAGCGTCTGTTCCCGGGCTGCAGCTATCGCTTGCGCAAAAGTCGCCCTTTCGCCAGTGCAGCCCGGTAAGCCCCTTCGGGATTGGCGTGGTCGCCGTCGATCAGGTAGAGCTTGTACCGGTAGGTCCGGACCTACCCCGGATGTTGATGCGCAGCGGCAGATCGCCCGCCGGCGTGCGCGCCAAATCATATTGCTTCCGCGCCTGCGCCAGCGCATCCCGCGATTTGGGCGGCAGGTTGAACTCCGCCAGTTCGGTCTTGCGCTGCAGGTACGCGCCCAGTTGTTCGCCGTTGATTCCGCCTTTTCCGGCAGGCGTGTCCGGAGCGTCCGCCGGACGATTGCGCAACGACCGCACGACGCTCCCCTGCGGGTCATTTGCGAAGCGGCTCACCAGGATGGCCATCTTGCCGGCGTTGCCGGTGGCCAGCACGTCCACGCCCTGCGCTTCGCCTTCCTGTTCCGGCACCGTGGCGCGAATGCGGCCGGGTTCCAGCAGTGCGAGCAGGTTCAGCGCATGGAAAGAGGCTTTTTTCACCATCGGCTCGCGGGTAACGAGTCCGAAATCGCCAATGAAGGCCTGGTTCCTCGGCGGTGCATTGAAATCCTGCAACGCCGCAACGGTCTGGCTCCTGATGCCTGCGCGGTCCATCGCATGCAGCGTCGCGATGTAATTGGCCGCGCCCAGTGCGCCCTCGCGCGACTTGTCATACCAGTCGGGAAATGTCGTCCAGCGATTCCACTCCGTGACAATTTGCGGGAACGCGGCGGGCAGTCCCGATTGCGCGAGCCAGTTTTCGGGAATTGTTCTCCGCACTGATCCATCCGTCCTCCGGAAATTTGCCGAAGTTGTGCCAGCTGATGAAATCCATCGGGGCGGCGCCGGGTTGGCCGGCGCGCGTAAGCAGCGCCTCGAGCATCGGCGCACCGGCACCCTTGCGCCGGGCGTCCCAGGCGTCTCACCGCAAAGGCCACCCACCCGCGCCTTGGGATCGGCACGCTCGAGCGGCGCGGGCAAAGGCGTCGTAGAGGCTGAACAACTCATCCCCGCGTTCCGGTCCGAAGCCATCGTTGTCGGGTTCATTCAGAATTCGTACCATGGCGCCAGGCCGCGTTGCCATTGATCACGCCCACGGTCTGGTAGACGAGTTCGGCGAAAGCGGCGGAGTCGTTGGGTGGCGTGGCTTCGCGTCGCGTGAAGCCGAAGGTACTGACGAGCGCTTCATCCTTGGTCCGGGCCAGCCAGCGCGGCGTGCGCGCAAACAGAAACACGATGTCCGCCCCGCGCGAGGTCAGCGGGGTCAGCTTCATGGTCGCGCGCTCCAGGCGGTCGATGTAATCCGGAAGGCTCTTGGACTCGGTGATGTGCGGCTCGAGCGTCAACCGCACCGTTCCGAGGCGACCCGGCAACTCAGGAATGCTGCAATGGCCTCGCCATCGGCATAGGCAAGCATCGCAGAGGGCCGAAACAACGCCGACACGGCGCCTCATGCTGTCGGCCGGGTCAACTTCAATTGACGCGGCCGGGACATTTCGCTGAGAAGCCAAGCAGAACGAGGGCAGCGGCCAGCAGGGCTGCGCCAGCTGCTGTGCGCCCGCACCGGCGCCGACCCCGGCATCACGGTTCGCACCTTCCAGTCCGGCCAGCGTGTGTCAACGCAGCAGATCGTCATAGGCATCCTCGAAGCGACTGACCATTTGTCCCACCGTGAAGTCGCGCTCGACGCGGGATTCGCGCGGCATTCGCCATTGCCGCGCGCCGCGCGGAATCGCGCAGCGCCTCGACCAGCGCATCCGTCAGGCGCGACGGGTCCGCCGGCGGCACCAAGATACCGCAATGATCGCCCACCACTTCGGGAATGCCTTCCACAGCGCTCGCGCACCACCGGCACGCCCGCGACCATGGCTTCGAGCAGAACATAGCCGAAGGACTCCCACAGCGATGGCAGACAGAACACGTCCGCGCCGGGCATCAGTGCGGCGACATCATCGCGCCATCCCAGGAAGCTGCACGGTAGCGGCGATGCCCAGTCGCTCGGCCTCCGCTTGCAGGGAGCCGCGCAGCGGACCGTCGCCCAGCAGGACCAACCGGGCGCGTGGCACCGCCGCGACCACCCTGGGCCACCGCGCGCAGCAGGTAGGTGAGGCCCTTCTGCTCCTCCAGACGCCCCGCCCACACCACCACCAGGTCGGCTGGATCGGCGGCAGCGCCTCCCGCGCGGCCTGCCGCGCGTGCGGCGTCGGTGGCGAGGGAATGTCGATGCCTTGCGGAATCACGGTGACGCGCTTCGCATCGGTAATGCGTTTGGTGACGAGAAGGTCGCGAATAGCATTGCTGCTGGCGAAATATCTGTCTGGTGTACGCGTCCATGGCGCGTTCGATGGCGAGGTACGTGCGCTTGGCGCCATGCAGGCTGGTAGTCGCGCGACGCAAATGCATGGCACGTGAACACCACGTGCGGCACTCGAAACAGGCGCCCGAGCGGCCGGCCGATGGCGCCGGCGAGCGAACACTGCGCGTGCAGGATGTCGACCGGCTCGCGCCGCAGCAGTTGCACGAGATCGACAGTGCCGGCCACGGTGCGGATCGGATTGAGGTTGCGTGACCAGCCCAGGATATGGTGCGGGAGATTTTCGCCGGCGACCGCGCGATCGAGTGGATATCCCGGTCCGAACGCCAGCCGCAGGTCGAACCGCGTGCGGTCGAGATCGCGGGCGAGCTGATAAGCATAGAGTCCCGCGCCGCCCGCCATGCTGGTGGTGACCAACAGGATGCGAATGCGGCGCGCCGTCATGCCAATGCGTCCCGGTAGATCTGCGCCACGCGGCGTGCGACATCGTTCCAGTCAAAGCGCCTGGCTTCGAACCCGGTCCTGGCCTTGAGTTGCGCGTAAAGGTCGGCGTCGTTAAGCAGGCGCGACAATCCGGAGCGAATCGACGCTGTATCCTCGGGGTCGACCAGCACGCAGGCACTTCCCCCACTTCCGGCAGGGAGCTGGCGCGCGCGACCAGCGCCGGTGTTCCGCAGGCATACCCTTCCGCCACGGGCAGCCCGAAGCCCTCGTAGAGCGACGGCAGGAGCACGCAATGCGCGCCCCGGTAAAGCGTTGGCAGTGCGGCCTCCGGCAGGTTCGCGAGATGGCGAATGTCGCCAGCGATGCCGAGGCGCGCAATCGTGGCGTCCACTTCCGGAAAGCGCGGGTCGGGCGGCGCCACCATGACCAGCGGAAAGCGCGCACGCACGTCGGGCGCCAAACCGCCGTAGGCTTCCGAGGAGCCGCGGCAAATTCTTGTGCTGCTTGCGCGTCCCGATGTAGAGCACGTAATGCGGGGGCAGGGCGAGCGCGTTTCGCCAATGCTCGCTCTCTTTGTCCGAGGGTACGCGTGCAAAGTTGCTGGAAACCCCATTCAGCAGGGTGGTCGTCTTGAGCGCAGCCTGCGGCCAGCGGGCGATAAGGTCCGCGCGCGTGGCTTCCGACACGGTGATCATGTGGCGCGCGCGAGCCACGGACCAGCGGGTCATCGCGTTGTAGTAGGCGCGGGCGAAGGGGTTGGGCAGGAATTCCGGAAACCGGACGTAGATGAGATCGTGGGCGGTCGTCACGAATCTCGGCGCGGCCAGCGGCACTGAAAACGTCACGGGCGCGTGGAGCAGCGCGACCCGGTGCCGCCGCAGCGTCCACGGCACCTCGATCTGTTCCGCCATGCCCGGCGCGCGACTATTGAGGGTCACCGTTGTGGCGTTGCGCGCGACCGGCAGCTTTGCCGCGTCGCCCGCGTTGCACAACCAAAGGAATTCGAGATCGGGCGCTGCCGCGGAAGCGCTGCCGCCATTTCGCCGCAGTAGCGACCGATGCCTGGCCAGTGCAGCAGCCGGCAGTCGAGCGCGACACGCGCGGTCATGCGCGTCCTGCGGCATCGGCGTACACGGCAAGGGTCTCGCGCGCGACGCGCGTCCAGCTGAATTCGGCGGCGCGGGCGCGGCCCGCCGCGATCAACGACTGGCGCAGGCTGTCGTCGCCTTCCAGCACATGCATCGCCTCGGCAAAGCCTTGCATGTCGTCCGGCCGCACGAACATCGCGGCGGCGCCCACGACTCTGGGAGCGCGCCGCCCCGGGCGGCGATGACCGGCGTCCCGCAGGCCATTGCTTCCAGCGCGGAAGGCCGAATCCCTCGAGCGGCGAGGGCATGAGAACGCCCAGCGCCGCCGAATACAAGGCGCCCAGATGCGCGTCCGGCACATGGCCCAGGAAGCGGACGTGGTCGGCAATCCCCAGTGCCTGCGCCAGGCGCTGCAGGACCTTGCCGTAGAAAACGGATTGGCCCGCGATGGCGAGCGTTGCCGCGCCACCGCGATGCCGGTAGAGGGCGTAACCCTCCAGCATCGTGACCAGGTTCTTGTTGGGGCCGATCACGCCCAGAAAGAGCCAGTACGGACCGGGCAAGCGGTGCACGGCGGTCACCAATGCTCGCTGTTCCACACTTGCCGGCATCAAGTCGGTGCGCACGCCGTTGTGCACGACGCGGATCTTGTCGCGGGCGACGCCGAAAGCTTCCGCCACGTCGTCTCCGGTGGCCGCGGATGGCACGATGACCAGGCAGGCGTCGCGGCACCGAGGCCTCCAGTGCAGTCGGCGATCTCCGCGAAAATGCGCGCCGCACGTCCCATTGGCGGCGTTCCTCGGCGTCGAGTTCATCAGGCGCCCGGGCGCCGCCGCGGTCGCGCCGAAACGCCAGGTCGTGCACGGTCACCACCACCGGGCAGCTGCGGCAGCGCAGGCCCAGATTGGCGGGGAATGGAACATGTCCAACGGACGCAGGAACCAGTCCGCGGGGACATGGAATTTGCGGCAGATAGCGTTCCGGCAGCGGTGAGCGGCGCCACGCCACGTCGCGATTCGTGACGGTGGCCATGAATTGCGCGATCGTCGCGGTGTGCCGGCTAATGCGGGAGGGCAAAGAGGAGTTGCAGCTGCGGCGCGTCGTCGCCTTGCGGCGAGCTCGCGGATCAACTGGACGATGTACTGGTAGACACCCGTCCGCTGGCCGCCGGCAGATGCCGACTGGAGGTGGCGTCAATGCCGACGCGCAGCGCACGCCCCGTCCTCACGTCGGCTACGGATTGGGCGTGATGACGATCGGATTGGTCACCGCGAACGCCACGCCGTGCAGCAGCGCACGGATGAACGGATTCAGCAGGATCACCGAATTCTGGAAGAGCGAGGAACGAGCCGATGACGTGCTAGCGCACGCGGCGGCTTCGCGCGCCGCGTCGGCCATGAACAGCGGCGGTGACGTAGATGACGTCGCCGTCGGCGAGCGCGATGTTGCTCGCCACGTCGCCCTCCTTGGTGATCCGCCGGAAGTCCGCCGTGTACAGGAGGATCTGGTCGTTGGTTTCCGCGGACGACGAGGACGCGTCTTCTGCTGCGCGTCGATGGTCATGCCGCCGGCCATGCCGATGGCCTCGGCCAGACGCGTGACGGGCGTGGTGAAACTGTAAACGCCGGGCTTGACGACTTCGCCCAGCACGTTGACCTTGGGCGGCCGCATCGTCGCCACGCTGACGCGGACGATGGGATCCTTGATGAAATCGGTCAGCGCGGCGCGGATTTCCTCCTGGACCGCGAGTGTGGTCTTGCCGGCCACCGGATGGTCGCCCAGCATCGGATAGGCAGCGCGCCGTCGAAGTTGACCGTGGCGCGCTTCGAGAAATCGTTGTAGCCCCACACAAACACTTCCGACCTGGTCGCCGGCACCCAGGACCGGGGTCTTGCGGGGCATGGCTGGCGTCGCGGGTTCCGGGGCTGCCGGTTGGCTTGGGGTGGACGCGACCTGCAGCGGCACGGTCTCGCAACCGGCGGCCAGGCACGCGATCAACAGGACGGCGATGCACCGTCGCATCAGGCGGGGCAGTCTTTGCATCGGTGTTGGCGGGTGCGCATGGACCAGGGGCGCGGCGGCGAGGGGCTAAATGCCGCGAATGAATCAGTCCCGATGATACATGAAGCGGATCAGCGCTTAGTAGGCCCCCGTCCGCCGCAAGACCGCCGGAACGGTCCGCGCCAGGATCTTGAAGTCCAACAGCAGGTTGCGCGTGTCGATGTATTGCATGTCCATTTCCATCCACTGGTCGAAGCTGACCGCGCTGCTGCCCGCTGACCTGCCACAGGCACGTGATGCCGGGACGCACGCTGAAGCGGCGGCGTTGCCAGTCGCGGCGAAAGCCCTCGACATCGCGCAGCGGCAGCGGCCGCGGTCCGACCAGGCTCATGTGGCCGACCAGCACGTTGAGCAACTGCGGGAGCTCGTCGATGCTCGTCTGGCGCAAAATGCGGCCAAAGGTGGTGACGCGGGGTCGTCACGGATCTTGAAGACCGGTCCGCCGGCCTCGTTGCGGCATTCGAGCGCGGGCTGCATGGCCTCGCTGTTCACCCGCATCGTGCGAAACTTGAGTATCGATATTGTGCGCTTGTTCATGCCCACGCGCTTCTGCACAAAGAGGACCGGACCGGGCGAATCGAGCTTGATGCGGATCGCCACGAACAGGAGCAGCGGCGAGAACATGACGAGGAGCGCGGCCGAGGCGACGATATCGATCGCGCGCTTCATGAACAGGTACCCGCCGGAGACGGCGCTGGGGTCGAGCGAGAGGACGGGCAGGCCCTCCACCATGTCCACCGTTTGCATCGAGATGCCAGGCACGAACAGGTCGTAGGGAATGCGCACCGGCACGCCTTGCTCCTCGCAGCAGCGTATGGTCTCGGCGATCGTGTCGTAGTGCGAGCGCACCGGGAGCACCACGAAAACCTCGTCGACGACGTGCTCTGCCAGGATGCGCGGGAGCGTGGCGAGCGAACTCCAGATAGGGAACGCCGGGCAGGCGTTGGCGTGCGAATGCTCGGCGTTGTCCACGTAGCCGATCATCCGATACCCGGTGGAAGGCTCGTAGAGCCGCCTGATGAGAGCGCGCCGCGCGGCCGCCGCTGCTCACGATCAGCGCAAAGCGCAGGTTGCGACCCCGCGAGCGAACTCCGACGAGCAGCGCCCACAGGACGATCCGCGAGATCAGCAACAGAATCGCCGTGATCCACCAGGCCTGCACGATGACGTTGAGCCGGACGGGCTCGGGCTGGAGCAGCAATGCGAGCGCACCGATCCCGGCGGCGCCGATCGACACGCCGCTCACGATTTCAAGCGCGGGAAAGCGCCCGGAAAGCCGATGCGAGTGATAGACCTTCGCGCTGGACAGCGCAAGCTGCCAGATGATCACCGACCCGACGATCCAGGCGAACAGCGCCCATGACGGATGCAGCAATTCGGTCTGCGCTTCGAAGCGAAGCAGGAAGACCATCACGGAAAGAAACACGCCCGCATCGAACAACTGCAGCCCGACGAGTGCCAGTTTGCGGTGGGTCCTGGAGGGCGCCATGGCGAGGTAACCCGGTTCCTATCCTTGTCGGGGAGATCTACGCATGTACACACATGCTAGAGCCGACCCTTGCGCGGTGCTGCGCAATTTTCCGCGCCGCCGAGGGCGAATAATCGCCCGCCGTGCTCAGGCGGCACGGCACGGCGGTGCATTGCGAAACGTGATGAACGCGCCTAGTCATGTCACGGAAACAGACTCTCGGTTGGCGTGCTGCAGTGGGACCGACCATTCTGGTTCAATTCGAGTGCGCTTGCAACCGCATGCGCAGCGTAAAACGCTTCGCATGCACAATCTGTGTCCTACGATTTTGCGCGACGCGCGTACCGGATTTGTGGGGCCGGGCATGATCGGCACTCGTCCCGCGGAATAATGACTGTATCGCGGGCGCGCCCATGACCGTTGGTGCCCCCGATTGCACCGTTCATGCTGGCCGCCGCACCGGCTTGGCGCACCCGCGGGCTGAGGACCCCGTTCGGGCTTCCGAAAATCGTATCGCATAAACTGTCGCCATGAAGGTGCTGCACGTCAACGAGAATGCAGCGGCGGTTGGAGGCGCCGAACGGATGCTGCTGGAAACCTGCGCGTTGCAGCAGGTGCAGGGCCACGCCGTCGCGCTGCTGTACGCCGATTATGTTCCCGACGTGGCGCTTCCGTTCCAGGCATTTCGCGTCCCGCAAAGCGGCGGGTATCGCGATGCGCGGGACCTGGCCCCGTCGCTGATGCGCGTCGTGGCCGCGTTCCGGCCAGACGTCATACACCTGCACAACACGCTCAATTTCCTGAGTCCCTTTGCGTTGCGCTGGCTGCGCAAGCGGGTGCCGACGGTCAAGTACGTGCACGACGCGCGGCTTTTCTGCCCGCGTCACCAGACGAAGATCCTGGCGCGGCAGGGCACGCCGCTGCGTGCATGCCATGGGCCTGCAGTGCGTTCTGCACTGCGCGCCCATCGAATTCAGTCCGGGACTGCACCTATCCTTGCGGCAGGCGGCGCTCCGAATGATGGAATTGCGCGTCGTGCGCGAATTACCCGCGGTCTTGGCCGGCAGCCGTTACATGGGTGACGAGTTGCGACGCAACGGCTTCGCGGACGCTGCTGTACACATCGTGCCCGGCTTCACGGAAAAGTGCCCCACGCCCTTGCCACCGATCGCGGGCGGGCGAGCCATTCTGGCCGTTGGCCGCTTCGACGCGGTAAAGGGCATGGAAGATCTGATGGCGTTGCTGCCGCGGCTGCGTTCCCCGGCTTGGACGGCGACGCTGGTCGGCGACGGGTGGTGCTTGCCGCAGACGCGCGAACTCGCGCAGCGCCTTGGCCTCGCCGACCGCGTGAACTTTACCGGGCACCTCGGGCCGGACGAGCTCGACCGCCATTTTGCGGCGGCTACGCTGGTCGTGGTGCCGTCGCGGATCCCTGAGGCGTTCGGTCTCACCGGGATCGAGGCCATGGCCTTCGCCAAGCCGGTCGTAGGTTACGACAGGGGCGGCATTCGCGATTGGCTGCGCGATGGCGAGACCGGATTTCTGGTGCCGCCGGGTAACATCGACACCATGGCCCAGTGCATCGACCGGCTGCTCGACGATCCTGAACTGGCAGTGCGGCTGGGCAATGCCGGTCGCGCTCGCGTGGAACAGGAATTCCGCCCGTCACGGCACCTGCGGGCGCTGGACGAGATATACCGGCGCGGTGTGCGGCGCGTGATGACTAGCGCCGCCCGTGCCGGCGGTCCGCATCCGCGCGCCCTGCGCATCGGCATCGATGCCGCCGACATGGTCGCGGAGCACCTCACCGGCATCGAGTATTCGCTCAGCGAACTCCGTGCGCCATCTGCCGCTGGTCGACATGCGCCACGAATACGTGCTGTATTTCAACTTCGTGCGGCCGGAATATCGCGCGCGCTTCGACGCCCGGGTGCGCCCACTGTTGTCGCAGCGCGTGCAGGCCCGCGTCTGTGGCGTCCCCAACGTGGTGGTGGAATGGGCGACCCGGTGGGTGCGCTGGCCCATCGACGCCACGCTTCGCCGGTGCGACGTCGTGCATTACCCTTCGTTCCAGATGCGCCCGCAGATGCACGGCGCACGGGTGGCGACAATCCACGACCTCATGCCGTTCACGCACGCCGATCAATATCCGCCGCACGATGTCCAAGCCTTCCAGCGGCTGGTGCCGGACGTGGCGCGACGAGCGAACGCGCTCATCGCCGTCTCGCAATACACGAAGGACTCGATCGTCGAGCTGCTGGGCATCCCCGCCGACCGCATTGCCGTCGGCATCACGGCGTGGCCGAGCACTTTGCTCCCGCCACGCCAGCGGCCGTGGCCGAACTGCGCGCCCGGCTCCGCTTGCCGCGGCCGTTCATCCTGTTCGTGGGCACGGCGGAACCGCGCAAGAATCTCGTGCGCCTGATCGATGCCTTTGCGGAACCTCGTCGCCGCCGGGCCAGCACGACCATGACCTCGTACTGGCGGGCAAGGCCGCGTGGGGCAGCGCGAGCCTGCGCGAGCGCGTCGCCGTGCGGGGGCTCGAGGAGCGGGTCCGGCTCCCCGGGCACGTGCCCGCGGGCGACCTGCCGACGCTCTACAGCGCTGCCGACGTGTTCGTCCTGCCCCTCGCTCGCCGAAGGCTTCGGCATGCCGCTGCTGGAAGCAATGGCCTGCGGCACGCCGGTGGTCGCGTCGAACCGCACCGCATTACCCGAGGTCTACGGCGATGCCGCGCTCGGTTTCGACCCGCTCGATACCGAAGCCTTGGCTGCGGCACTAATGCGCGTGCTCGGGCAGGACGCGCTGCGCGCCGATCTGGTCGCCCGCGGTTATGCACGCGCGGCGGGCTTCACCTGGTCGGCCGCGGCGCGCAAGGCGCTCGCCGTATTCGAGGCCGTCGCGTGAGCGCGGCCGCGAGCAGGGCGCCGGAGTCGCGGCTGCGGGTCGGCATCGACGCTCGCGATCTGGCGGTGCGCGAGCGCACTCGGCGTCGAACGCGTCGTCGCGCAATTCATCGCCAACCTTCCGAAGGGCTGCTGCGAGTACATCTTGTTTATCGATCGTCCGCTGCTTCCCGAAGTGGCGGCGGACCTGCCGAGCGGCGCCGTTGTGGTGGTGCCGATTCGCCATCCGTGGTTGCAGCGGGTCCTCGACTTCTGGATTGCGGGCCAGATGCCTGCCGTGCTGCGCCGGCACCGGATCGATGCGTTCTTTCCGAACACGAAGTTTCCGCCCGGGCCGGTCCCCGCGATCACCACCGTGCATGGCGTGGAGTGGCATTTTCATCCTTCGGGCTATCGACGGCTGGAGCGGATCAAGCAGTGGGTTTGGTTTCAACTCGCCACCCGTCACAGTGCCGGCATCGTCACGTTCGCGCAGAACACGCGCGCCGACATACTGCGCATGCGCCTGGCTGTGACCGGCCCATCCGCGTCGTCCCCGAGGGCGTGGACCCGATGTTCCGCCGGATAGCGCCCGCCGAGCGCTCGCACCAAGTCCTCACGCGGCTGGGCATCGACCGCCCCTTCGTGCTGTCGGTGTGCAGCCTCGTTCCGCGCAAGAACCTGGACGGGCTGGATTCGCGCTTTCGCGCTGCTGCGGCAGCCCGGCGACCGCGGGTACCAGCTCGTGCTGGTCGGCCGTTCGGGCTGGAGAGGCGGAGGAGGCTGCACGCGCTCGTATCGGCGCAAGGATCAATGCTTCCGTCCTTTTCACGGGTTACCTTTCGGACGCCGACCTGGTCCAGTTGTACAACCACGCGCGCGTCTTCGCCTATCCTTCCATGTACGAGGGCTTTGGCCTGCCCCCACTCGAGGCGATGCACTGCGGCCTGCCGGTAGTGACGTCCGATCGCAGTGCTACGGCGGAGATCGGGCGCGGCGCGGCGGTGCTGGTGAACCCCGAGTCCGTGGACGACATCGCCGCAGGACTCAATGCAGCGCTGACGGACGAGCCTCTCCGGCAACGGCTGATCAGCGCCGGCGTCGATCGCGCGGGGCAGTATTCGTGGACGGCGATGGCGGATGGCATCGTCGCCTTCATCGCAGAGATCGCGTGGCGGCGCGCGCCGCGCGCGGCGGAGTTCGGCGGGTCCGCCACAAACCGAGGAGACGCAAGCGTGAAGTGGTCCGGGCAGAGGTCAGATACTTGTCACCGGGGGCGGCGGTTTCTTAGGCTCCCATCTGTGCGATCGGCTCTTGCGCGACGGCAAGAGTGTGCTGTGCGTGGACAACTTTTCGACAGGCGGGCGCGACAACATCACCCACCTGCTGAACCATCCCAATTTCGAGGTGCTGCGCCACGACGTCACGTTTCCGCTGTACGTCGAGGTGGACGAGATCTACAACCTGGCCTGTCCCGCGTCGCCCATCCACTATCAGTTCGACCCGGTGCAGACCACCAAGACCAGCGTGCACGGCGCGATCAACATGCTGGGGCTCGCCAAGCGCGTCAAGGCGAAGATCTTCCAGGCGTCGACCAGCGAGGTCTACGGCGACCCCAGCATGCATCCGCAGACGCGAGGATTACTGGGGCAATGTCAACCCGATCGGCCCGCGGTCGTGCTACGACGAAGGCAAGCGCTGCGCCGAGACGCTGTTCTTCGACTACTACCGCCAGCACAAGCTGCGGATCAAGGTCGCGCGCATTTTCAACACCTACGGTCCGCGAATGCATCCGAACGACGGGCGGGTGGTCTCGAACTTCATCGTGCAGGCGCTGACGGGCGAGCCGATCACGGTCTTCGGCGATGGCAGCCAGACGCGGTCGTTCTGCTACGTCGACGACCTGATCGAGGCCATGGTTCTCTTCATGGCCGCGGACGACGCGTTCGGGGACCGGTCAATCTCGGTAATCCTGCGGAAACCTCGGTGCTCGAGCTCTCGCGCCAGATCATCGCGGCACTCACGGGCTCGCGTTCGGCGCTGCGCGTTACGAGCCGCTGCCGATGGACGACCCCAAGCAGCGCTGATCCGGACATCGATCTGGCGCGGCTCAAGCCTGGGCTGGACGCCCGTGGTTCCGCTGAAGGAAGGTCTGGCCCGCTACCATCGCCTGGTTTCGAGGCATTGCTTTCGGGTCGGGACGCCGCGCCACCGACCGCCGGTTGAAGGCCACCGGAATTACGTCAGGATTGGCGCGGGCGCCGGGTATTTTGCAGCCTCGGTGACTCGCGGCGTCCTTGGCCGTCCTCTCGTAACGACGCATGGCGTGTCGGGCGCCGTCGGTCGCGCGGGGACGCGCGCTGCGCGCCTCCTCGGCTTCGCCTCGGCCCCCGCGCTCACTCCACATTCTGCACCTGTTCGCGCATCTGCTCGATCAGCACCTTGAGCTCCAGCGACGCCTGCGAGATTTCGGCGTCCACCGACTTGATGCCCAGCGTGTTTCGCTTCGCGGTGCAACTCCTGGGCGAGGAAATCGAGGCGCTTGCCGGCACTGCCGCCTGGCGCCAGCACGCGCCTGACCTCGGCCACGTGAGTGGTCAGCCGCGACAGCTCCTCGGCCACGTCGATCCTGGTCGCGAACACGGCGAGTTCCTGCTTCAGTCGATCCTCGTTCGGGTCGAGCCCGGCTTCCTGCAGCCGCTGCGCGAGCTTCTCGTTGAACAGGGCGTGGATCAGCGGGATGCGCGGCATACACGCGCGACCTGGTCCTCGATGCCGTCGCAGCTGGCCTCGAGGATGGCCTGCACCTTGGCGCCTCGCCGGCGCGACGCGGCCAGGTCGGTCACGCCTGGTCGACCAGTCGCCACGACTTTCGCGGCCAGTTCTTCGGGCGCGATCGACGGCTCGGCCAGCACGCCAGGCCAGCGCAGGATCTCGTTGACCGTCAACGGCTGAAGCTGCCGGGACGAGGCGCTGCACCTCATTGGCCGCATCAGCGAGCTGGCCCACCCGCGCGGCATTCACCGCGAGCGTCGCGGCGCCGGGCGTGGTCCGGCTGCATTCCGACCCGGCATTCCACCTTGCCGCGCTTCAACTCCTCCGAGAGCCTCTCGCGCAGCGTGGGCTCCAGGTGGCGCAGTTCGTCGGGCAGCTTGACCGTGACGTCGAGATACCGGTGATTCACCGACCGCAATTCGACCGACAGCGACAGGCCGGGCAATTCGGCGGCCACCGCTGCAAAGCCGGTCATGCTGAGGATCATTAGAATTTGGCTCCAGACCGCCGCGCAACGTCAGGTTCCGGCGACGTTTTGGCACTTTTGGGGCCACGGACACATATTTGCAAGCGTTTGCACACTTGCCAAGACGTTTCCTTTACTTTGGTTGCCGGCTTGCCGAGAATGTAGCGCTTAACCGCCCTTGGCGCAAGCCGGGCGATGGCCGCTGGCATGCGATTTGCGCCAGTTTGCGGTTGAACATGCGCTGGCCGTCCAGATTTCCGGACCCTTGCACCCGCTTCCCAACGTCCTGTTTCACGAAAATGCGCTAATGGCCGTCACCAACCAAGCCCTCGTCGGGGGCTACCAGCTCCTGAACTACCGGGTCGACCGGCAGATCAGCCGTGGCGGCTTTTCGATCGTCTACCGTGCGTTCGACGATACCGGCGCGCCGGTCGCGATCAAGGAATACCTGCCGTCGTCGCTCGTGCTGCGCACCGAGGGCGACATCGTGCGCGCGAGTTCGGCCGAGAATCTGACGTCGTTCCGGTACGGCATGAAGTGCTTCTTCGAGGAAGGCCGCGCGCTCGCCAAGATCAACCACCCGAACGTCGTGCGCGTGCTGAACTTCTTCCGCGCCAACGAGACGGTGTACATGGTGATGCGCTACGAGCGCGGGCGCACGCTGCAGCAGCAGATCCAGATGCGCCAGGACCAGATGTCCGAGCGGCTCGTGCGGCACGTGTTCATGCACCTGCTGAACGGCCTGCGCGAAGTGCATACGCACAAGCTCCTTCACCTCGACATCAAGCCGCGCCAACATCTACCTGCGCACGGACGGCACGCCGGTGCTGCTCGACTTCGGCGCCGCGCGGCAGACGCTGACCAGCGCCCGCCCGAAACTGGCGCCGATGTACACGCCGGGATTCGCGGCGCCGGAGCAGTACCGCGAGCCCGACCGCCTCGGCCCGTGGACCGACGTGTATGGCGTCGGCGCAGTCGATGTTCGCGTGCCTCGCGGCCTTCGCGCCGCAGGCCGCCGACGCGCGCGTGCAGGAGGACCACCTCGTGTCGGCGAAGAAGATCTGGGCAGGGCCAGTACTTCGGAAAACATTCTCGAGGTCATCGACTGGTGCCTGCGCCTCGATCCCTCGAGCGGCCGCAGAGCGTGTTCGCGCTGCAGAAGGCCATCCGCGACATCCCGCAGACGAAGCGCAAGCTCACGTTCTTCGGCAACCTGAAGAAGATGCTGTTCTCGCAAATCGGCGCTTAAACACCACGCGTTCCTAGGCAGTCATGCGTTTCACGATTTTCCAGGAATCGCGCAAGGGTTCGCGCAAGGTCAACCAGGACCGGCATCGCGTACACGTACAGCCGCGACACGCTGATGCTCGTCGTCGCGGACGGCATGGGCGGACACGCGGGCGGCGAGATCGCCGCGCAGATCGCCGTGCGCCTGTTCATCGAGCGCTTCCAGCAGGAGGCGAAGCCGATCCTCAAGAATCCGCTCAAGTTCCTGCAGGACACGATGCTGCGCGCGCATGCCGCGCTCGGGTCGTACGCGAACCAGTTCTCGATGCTCGAAACGCCGCGCACCACGTGCGTGTGCACGCATCGTCCAGGCGGGCCATGCCTACTGGGCGCACGTCGGCGATTCGCGGCTTTACCTGTTCCGGCAGGGCGGCCTGATCGGCTCGACCAAGGATCACTCGAAAGTCCAGTACCTGGTCGACCAGGGCATCATCGGCGCGGACGAAGTCGTCGACCATCCCGACCGCAACAAGATATTCAGCTGCCTGGGCGGCCTCGTCGATCCGGTGATCGACTTGTCGCGGCGCACGCCGCTGCGCAACGGCGACATCATCGTCATGTGCACCGACGGGCTGTGGGCGGTGCTCGACCACGAGGAGATGTCGACGTGGCTGACATCGACGCCGATCCTCAAGACCGCGCCGCAGATGATGCGCGAGGGCGAGAAGCGCGGCGGCCCGGATGGCGACAACCTGTCCGCGATCGTCGTGCGCTGGGGCCCGAGACGCTGACCGACGAGCCGTCGACGACGATCACCGAAACGCTGGGCCTGGGCGAATTCGAGACCCAGATCGACCGCACGCTGACGCTCACCGACCGCAAGGGTACGCAGCGCGACCTGACGGACGACGAGATCGAGCACGCGATTCAAGAAATCCAATCGACCATCCAGAAATACCGCAAGTAGCTAGGCATCGCGATGTCTGAGTGGCTCGTTGGAGTCGTCGCCACGGCGACGCTCAACTTTCGCGCCATGGACCTCACGGCAGTATTGCTGCGCCGTAGCATCATGCGATGGCGTCTTTCATTGCGCGAAAGTTGAGCGTTCGCCAGCCGTTTCCGCCGGCGACGCTCCAACGAGCCAGCGCGCCGCGCGATATCGCCCCGGGTAGAATCGCGGGATGCGGCACATCATCCTGGACACCGAAACCACGGGCCTCGACCCCAAGCTGGGCCACCGCATCATCGAGCTCGGCTGCCGTGGAGGTGGTCGACCGCCGGCCCGACCGGCCGCAGCCTCCAGTTTCACTCTCGATCCCGAGCGCGAGATCGACGCCGGTGCGACCGAAGTGCACGGGATGACCTGGGAGGACCTGAAGGGCAAGCCGAAATTCGCCGACATTGCGCCGGAGTTCGTCGACTTCGCGCGCGGCGCAACGTGGATCATCCACAACGCGCCGTTCGACATCGGCTTCCTGGACGCGGAGTTCGCCTACGCCAGGCTCCCGGCGTGCGCGGAGATGTACGACGAGCTGATCGACACGCTGGCGCTCGCGCGCGACGCGTTTCCCGGCAAGCGCAACGGCCTCGATGCGTTGTGCGAGCGCTTCGGCGTCTCCAACGCGCACCGCACGCTGCACGGTGCGCTGCTCGATGCGCAGCTGCTTGGCCGAGGTCTATCTCGCGATGACGCGCGGCCAGGAATCGCTCACCATCGACATGGGCGCGGGTGCTTCGGTGCGCCGTGAATCCTTGGCCGCGGGCGACCTGCGTGCGTCGCGGCCCGTGCTGACCGTCGTCGTGCTCGCCGACGGGCGAGAATGCTCGGCGCACGCAGGCCTACCTCGAAGCGCTCGACCGCGAGACGAAGGGCCGCTGCGTGTGGTCGCGCGCCGCGGTGAGCGGTCGAGACTGAGGCGAGCCGTCGCTCTGTCACGGCACTGTAACATCTTGCCTGCGACCCTGATGGAACAATCCGCCACGCCGCCGTTGCCGCCGCCCGTTCTCGACCGGAACGGCCGACGCTGGCGCGCTGTTCCCAGACGCCGTGAACCTGCCCGTCCCTCCGCCGATCAACCGCGAGCTGTCGCTGCTCGAATTCAACCGGCGCGTGCTGGCGCTCGCGGAAGACCCGTACGTCCCGCTGCTCGAGCGGCTGCGCTTTCTCTGCATCGTCGGCAGCAACCTGGACGAATTCTTCGAAATCCGCATCGCCGGCGTCAAGGAACAGCTGCGCGCGAAGATCCCGCCGCTGGGGATGACGCTGCCGGAAGCGCGGGAACTTGTCGACGCAGCTGGGCAGAGATGCGCGCGCGCTGATCGCCGACCAGTATCGCGTCCTCAACGACCAGGTGCTGCCGGCGCTCGCGGACGGCCGGCGTCCGGCTGATCCGCCGCACGGAATTCACCGATGCCGAGAACGCGTGGGCGGCGAAGTACTTCGAGCGTGAAGTGCGGCCGCTGCTGACGCCGATCGGGCTCGACCCCGCGCATCCGTTTCCGCAGGTCGTCGAACAAGAGCCTCAACTTCGTGATCCAGCTGTCGGGGCACGACGCGTTCGGCCGCGACACGGGGATCGCGATCGTCAAGGCGCCGCGCGTGCTGCCGCGGATCATCAAGATGCCGCCGGAGGTCAGCGGCGGCGACAACGACTTCGTGATGCTGTCGTCGGTGATCCATGCCCACCTGCACGAGCTCTTCCCGGTCGCGACGTCGTCGACTACTCGCAGTTCCGCGTGACGCGCGACGCCGACCTGTGGATCGACGAGGAGGAAGTCAAGAACCTGCGCCAGGCGCTGAAGGGCGAGCTGCCGGAGCGGCAGTTCGGAACGGCGGTGCGCCTCGAAGTTGCCGAAGCCTGCCCCGCGCCCGATTGCGCGACTTCCTGCTGCAGCAGTTCGAGCTCGACCGAAGCCGACCTGTACCGGTGCGACGGGCCGGTCAACGTCGCGCGGCTTGTCGTCGCTGGTCGACCAGGTCGACATCGACGCGCTGCAAGTTCGACGCCGTTCGTGCCCGGGCCTGCCCGACTGCCTGCGCGATGCGCCGGACATCCTGGCGCGCGATCCGCCAGCAGGACATCCTGCTGCACCATCCGTACCAGTCGTTCGAGCCGGTGGTCGAGTTCATCCGCCGCGCGGCCGACGATCCGAACGTCGTCGCGATCAAGCAGACCGTCTATCGCACCGGCGTCAACTCGGTGCTGATGGAAGCGCTGATCGAGGCGGCCGCGCCGCGGCAAGGAGGTCACCGTCGTGGTCGAGCTGATGGCGCGCTTCGACGAGGAGGCGAACATCAACTGGGCGGAGCGGCTGAGCGCGCCGGCGCGCAGGTCGTGTACGGCGTGTTCGGCCTGAAGACGCACGCCAAGCTGGCGCTGCTCATCCGCGCGCGAGCGCGACGGCACAGGCGAGTCGCGGCTCGTCCCGTACGCGCATCTGGGCACCGGCAACTATCACCCGCGCACGACGCGCTCTACACCGATTTCGGCCTGCTGACCGCGGACCCGGACATCTGCGCCGACGTGAACGAGGTCTTCCTGCACATCACGAGCCTCGCCAGGGCCGCGCGCATGAAGCGGCTGCTGCTCGCGCCGTTCACGATGCACCGCCGCGTGCTGAGATGATCCGCCGCGAGACCCGCCACGCGCAGGACGGCAAGCCGCGCGCATCGTCGCCAAGATGAACGCGCTGGTCGAGGAGGGCGTGATCCGCGCGCTCTACGCTGCATCGCAGCGCCGGCGTGAAGATCGACCTGATCGTGCGCGGCGCGTGCGTGCGCTGCGGCCCGGGCGTGCCGGGCATGTCGGAGAACATCCGCGTGCGCTCGATCCTCGGCCGCTTCCTCGAGCATCATCGCGTCTGGTATTTCGCGCAACGACGGCGACGCCGGACGTCTGGCTGTCGTCGGCCGACTGGATGGGCCGCAACCTGTTCCGCCGCGTCGAGGTCGCGTTTCCGGTGCGCGATCCGCGTGCTGCGCAAGCGCGTGATCGACGAGGGCCTGCGCGCCTACCTCGCCGACAATCGTCGATGCGTGGGAGCTCGCATGCAGACGGCCACTGGGCGAAGGTGTCGCGCGCGGCGCGGGCGCCAAGCGCGTAGTCGGCGCAGGACGACGCTGCTGGCGAAGATGCGCGCACCGACGACGGCGAACCATGATGGATCTCATCCTGTGGCGGCACTGCGAAGCCGGAACCCGGGGAGCCTGATCTCGGCCGGCGCCTGACGTCGAAAGGATTGAAGCAGGCGGAGCGGATGGCGGCGTGGCTCGACTCGCATCTGCCCGACACCTGCCGCGTGCTGGTGTCCCCGGCCGATCGCGCGCAGCAGACGGCGCTCGCGCTGAAGCGGAAATTCAAGACCGTGCCGGAGTTGGCGCCGGGCGCACGGTGTCCGCGAGTGCTCGCGGCGGCGAACTGGCCCGATTCGCGTGAGCCGGTGCTCGATCGTCGGCCACCAGCCTACGCTTGGCGCCGTCGCTTCGTTCCTGCTGTCCGGCGAGGAGGCGTACTGGTCGGTGCGCAAGGGCGCGGTGTGGTGGCTGTCCAACCGCGCACGGGAAGGCGGCGCGGCGGTCGTGCCTGAAGGTCGTGATCGGGCCGGATTTCGTCTGATCCCGCTAAGGTTCCCTAGTCTGCGGCGACCGGCAGGCCTTGTACCGACAGTCCTGGTATTGCCCGTTCGGACGCAGATTTGCCTCGAATTGCCGCGTCGCGGCCGTCCACGAAAATGTTTGCCCGTATCGATGTACGGCATCGCGGTCGAGCTGCAACGCCCGGGTCGCTGCGTCCGCCAGGTCATCGGCCAGCACGCCTGCCGCGGGATCGCGCACGACATCGATCGGCCTGACACCGGAAACGCGGCCACCGGCGTACCGCACGCCATTGCTTCGATCAGCACCAGGCCGAATGTGTCGGTGCGGCTGGGGAACACGAACGCATCGGCCTGCTGGTAATACCGCGCGAGTTCTTCGCCGGTCTTCATGCCGAAGAAGCGCGCGGCGAGGAAAGCGCCGCTCGAGTTCGCGCGCGCTGCGGTCCGTCGCCGACCACCCACTTTGTGCCGGGGAGCGGAAGCGACAGGAACGCCGCGATGTTCTTTTCCACGGCGACGCGGCCCACATACAGGAAGATGGGGCGCTGGCCGGGAAGACCGGAGCGTTCGCCGGGTCGAAACAAGCCGGTGTCGACGCCGCGCGACCAGAGCGCGAGATTGGCAAAGCCGCGCGCCGCGAGGCGGCTGCGGATGTCGTGCGTGCCGACCATGACGGCCTTCGCCGGACCGTGGAAACGGCGCATCCACGCGTAGGTGACGCCGACGCGGCAGACGGCAGCGCGCGTGCACGTACTCCGGGAACTGCGTGTGGTAGGCCGTCGTGAACGGGCAGGCCGTCTTCAGGCAATGGCGGCGCGCGGCAATGCCAAGCGGCCCCTCGGTTGCGATATGCACGGCATCAGGGGCGGAACGCTTCGATCATTTGCGTAACGCGCACGGCCGGGGCGCCAAGCGCCAGCCGGATCTCGGGATAAGTCGGACACGGCATTGTGCGAAATTCCGCAGGGGTGATCGTGCCGACCTCGTGTCCGAATCCCTGCAGCTCGCGGATCGTGTTTGTGATCGAGGTGACCACGCCGTTGATCTGCGGCGACCATGCATCGGTGACGATCAGGATGCGCATCGGGCTCCTTCCCTCCTGTGCGTGCCGCGCGGGTTTCAAGGCCGATTCATCGGCGACCCTGCAAGCGTGGTTCGCCGTCGGTTGTATGCGGAAAGCACTCGGGCCTAAACGGCCACAACGGCGGCCTCAGGGGAAAACGCGGCTTCGTCGTCGTCCACGACCGCCGCCAGCACCTCGTGCCAGTGAACGATCTTGAGCGTGCCGTCGCGCAGGTCTCCACCAACGCGGTCAGGCTCTCGACCCAGTCGCCGTCGTTGCAGTAGAGGATGCCGTCGATATCGCGGATCTCGGCGTGGTGGATGTGGCCGCAAACGACGCCGTCGCAGCGCCGCGCGCGCCGCGCCTCGCGCGCCAGCGCCTGCTCGAACGCGCCGATATAGGTAACCGCGTTCTTGACCTTGTGTTTCAGGTAACCGCGACGAGCGACCAGTAGGGCAGGCCGAGGCGCGCGCGCAGCGCGTTGAAGTGCTGGTTGAGCTTCAGCGTGAACGTCGTAGAGCACGTCGCCCAGCAGCGCCAGCCACTTCGCGTACTGCACGACACCGTCGAAGAAGTCGCCGTGCGTGACCAGCAGGCGCTTGCCCGTCGGCGGTCACGTGGATGGCGTCCTGGCGCAGACGACGATGCCGCCGAAGTCGACGCTCGAGGTAGTGGCGGCGCCGCCTCGTCGTGGTTGCCCGGGATGTAGATCACGCGCGGTGCCCTTGCGCGCCTTGCGCAGCACCTTCTGCACGACGTCGTTGTGCGCCTGGCGCCAGTACCAGCGGCGCTTCAGCTGCCAGCCGTCGATGATGTCGCCGACGAGGTACAGCTGGTCCGCACTCCGTCGCCCGCAGGAAATTGAGCAGCGCGGCCGCTTGGCAGCCGGGCGTGCCCAGATGGGTGTCGGAGATCCAGATGGTGCGAAAGCGCCAGGGGTCGTGGGAAGGGTCGCGCTTGTCCTGGTCCGGCACCGATTCAAACGGCGGTCCGATGGCAGGCGTGGCGTAGCAAGCGCTCGTCATGGAATGGCCGCCGGCCCGGCGTTCCCGCATTCGGCGGCGTTCCGGCCGCGTTTCATCCCGAATCGCAAGTTGCACCGGCATCCCATTGATGAATCTGGCGATGCCGGAATGATGCCGGGAGGATGCGACGCGCCCGTGAATACCCGGTGGCGCGCACGTGAACGTGGCGTGGCGCCAATGTGACCAGCAGAGTTTGCTATGCGATGACAGGAAGCGCAGGCAAGTCATCGCTTTGTTGCGGTCGTGACGTTCGCTTGTCGCCGTTCCGTCAACCGCGTGCCCTAGAGTGGAGGCGAAGTTGCTCCTGTCGCTTTTCCCGTCGCGTCTGGTGCATTGCGGGCCGCCTTCCAACGTTGGCGGCCCTACGGGTCTATGCCGCCCGCCAGCGGAAGCCGAGCGCGGTCCATTCCTCGCGTTCGCCTTGACGAGCAGATGCAGCGTCAGTGGATGGCGCTTCAACCACCTTGCAGGCACGTCGAAGCGAATCGTGCGGCCGGCTTCGAGCGCGATGCGCGGCGTGTCGATCGCGCGGCGCGCATGGTGGAACAGCACCGCGAGCCGTAGCGCGAGCACCTGCGCGATCATCTGCGCGTCGCGCAGCACGGGTTCCATCTTCGACAGACCGCCCCGGCAGCCGTGGACGAGCACCGCGAGTTGCCGCTGTTCCTGCGCCGAGAAGCCGGGCATGTCGGCGTTCTCGAGGATGTACGCGCTGTGCCTGTGATAGCCGATGTGCGAGACGGTGTAGCCGATCTCGTGCAGCAGGCCGGCCCATTCCACGCGTTGCGCGGCCGCCGGGTCCGGCTGCGGCGCGGCGTTCGAGGTAGAGCGCCTTCGCCATGGCCGCGACGCGCTGCGCGTGCGCGCGATCGACGTGATAGCGCTCGAGGAAGCGCTCGACGGTGACGACGCGGCTGTCGCGCCGTCACGGTGCGGCCGAGCAGGTCGTACAGGACGCCCAGGCGCAGCGCGCCGCCGACCGGATTGAGCCGCTGGACGCGACAGCTCCGCCATCGCGGCGCGCCATGATCGCGAAGCCGCCGGCAAGCACCGGCGCCCGCTCGGGCTTGAGGCCGTCCAGCGTGCGAGGCGCGCCATGCTGGCCGGCGCCGACCATGCGCTTGCGCAATCGGGCGAGCCCTTCCGGCGTGATCCCGCCTGCCGACAGGCCGTTCTCCTCGAGGATCGCCGCGAGCGCCAGCGCCGTGCCCGACGACGCATAGGCTTCCTGCCAGTGCTCGGGTCGAATTCCTGCGCGATCGCCTCGATCTCGGCGCGCGCATGCGTCTCGGCCGCCACGAACGCGTCGGCGCGCAGTGCGCCGTCCGGGAAAAAACGCTGCGAGATGACTGACGCAGCCCAGCTTCAGGGATTCGAGGCGCTCCGGGATCGAGGCCGCGGCCGATGATGAATTCGGTCGAGCCGCCGCCGATGTCGATCACCAGGCGCGGCGCAGCGGACGGCGGCAGCACGTGCGCCACGCCGAGATAGATGAGGCGCGCCTCTTCGTGGCCCGCGATCACGTCGATCGGGAACCCGAGCGCGGCCTCGGCCTGGGCGAGGAACGTCGCGGCGTTCTTCGCGACGCGGAACGTGTTCGTCGCCACGGCGCGCGACGGCGGACGGATGCAGCCCGACGAGCCGCTCGCGAAGCGCGTGAGGCACGCCAGCGCGGCGCGGCGCGCGGCGGACGTCAGGCGCCCCTTATCGTCCATGCCGGCGCCGAAGCGGATCGTCTCGCGCCACGTGTCGAGGCGGAAGATCTGGTCGCCTTCGACGCGACCGACCTCGAGCCGGAAGCTGTTCGAGCCCAGGTCCACGACCGCCAGCGTGGCGGGTCGCGGCGGCAACCTTGCGGGACGGCTTTGCGGTCGGCGACATGATCAGTGCATGGCGAGCGTTGGGCCGCAGAAGACTAGGAAGGCCGTCGCGAAGCCTGGCGTACAAATGCGGCGACGACCCGATTTGGGCGCGAGCCTGTTGCCACTTTCCCTAGCGTCTCAGCGCGGTTGCGTCCCCGATTTTCGCCTGCACGCGCCATGCCCATCGATTACCTGCAGAAGATCCTGACCGCCAAGGTCTACGACGTCGCGATCGAATCGCCGCTCGATGTCGCGCCGACGCTGTCGCAGCGGCTGGACAACCGCGTGCTGCTGAAGCGCGAGGACCAGCAGCCGGTGTTCTCGTTCAAGCTGCGCGGCGCCTACAACAAGATGGCGCACCTGCCGCCGGCGCAGCGCGCGAAGGGCGTGATCGCGGCGTCGCGCGGGCAATCACGCGCAGGGCGTCGGCGCTCGCGGCGCAGACGCTCGGCTGCCGGGCGACGATCGTGATGCCGGTCACGACGCCGCACATCAAGATCGCCGCGGTCGAGGCGCGCGGCGCCAAGGTGGTGCTGCACGGCGACACCTACTCCGACGCCTACGCGCACGCGCAGCGCGCTGCAGAAGGCGTCGCGGCGCGACGTTCGTGCATCCCTACGACGACCCGGACGTGATCGCCGGCCAGGGCACGATCGGCATGGAGATCCTGCGCCAGATGCCGCGGACCGATCGACGCCGATCTTCGTCGCGGTGGGCGGCGGCGGGCTGATCTCGGGCATCGCGGCCTACGTGAAGCGCGTGCGGCCCGACGATCAGGGTCATCGGCGTCGAGCCGGTCGACTCGGACGCGATGACGCGCTCGCTCGCCGCCGGCCGGCGCGTGATGCTGGCCGCACGTGGGCCTGTTCGCCGACGGCGTGGCGGTGAAGCAGGTCGGGCAGCGAGACCTTCCGCCTCGCGACGGCAGCTGCGTCGACGAGATGGTGCTGCGTCGACACCGACGCGATCTGCGCCGCGATCAAGGACGTGTTCGAGGACACGCGCTCGATCCTCGAGCCTGCCGGCGCGCTGGCCGTCGCCGGCGCGAAGGCCTGGTGCGAGCGGCACCGCGTCCGCGGACCGCACGCTGGTGGCGATCGCCTGCGGCGCCAACATGAATTTCGACCGGCTGCGCTTCGTCGCCGAACGCGCCGAGCTGGGCGAGGCGCGCGAGATTCATCAGCCACGTAACC
>ERZ1370068.2266-contig-1422_pt1 | contig 34660 bp, 64 predicted proteins | sample MGYA00561227_ERZ1370068 | MGnify/ENA primary metagenome ERZ1370068 (study PRJEB38410, sample SAMEA6850437) | metagenome | study: Metagenomic assessment of the ecological functions of the soil: analysis of the soil microbiota associated with the...
CTTTACGTATTGCTGGCAGCTGATCCGGAGTAATCCCAAAGACGATTCGGTCTTCATTCAAAGATTGCGTATCTATCCGCATGGGTTGCGTGAACGAAACGCGTATTACTTCCTTACCGCAAAAAATCGCGCTGCTCTTCGGATATTTCAAAGCGTCTGACGATGCGCCGGGAGATCACATGCCGGGTGAGATGGTGTTCTCGTGCCTCTCTCATGACATTGTCGCGCACGGAAGCCACCCATGCGCTGCTTGACGGGATGAATCGGTGCTTTCGCACCCGGACGGTCCCGGACGTTCACGCACGCGTTCCATGAGGCTTTCGCCGATCTGGTCGCATTGGTTTCAACCATTTACGTTTCCTGAAGTCCTGCGCCACCAAATCACCGCAACGCGGGGCGACATCCAGTCACAGGAGAACCTTCTCGGCCAGCTTGCGTCGCAATTTTGAGCCGCGGGATCAGGGCTTCGGGCGGCACTTTCGTGATGCCATTGGCAAGATGGAAAATGGTAAATGGGGCACTACACATAAGCCCGATCCGCAGGGATACGAGGACACAGACCGAACCGCATGCGCGCGGCGCGATTTTCCGGTCGCGGCTGTGTTCGACGCATTTCTCTCGATCTACTCATGGCTTGGCGCACAGCTGACTTGCTGCGGCTCGCGACCGGTGGGACCGGTGTCCTCCGGCCGGGTGCAATTCATCCCGATCTCGTAAATCGCCCAGCACTGGGAGGCAGCCGAAATCCTGCGCATCACGCTCTCACAATGTGTGTGCGTGCGATAGATTATTGCCCCCGGTCGATATTACGTTCGGCGAATTTCACTTCGCGCCGTTATTACCGCTGACTTTGATCTGGTCGAGGATGATGATCTTAACTATCGCATTGCATTCATCGAGGCATTTCGAAAACGCGGAATTTGTCCTGCGCGATGTGCGAACTCTGTCTCGTCGAGAGCCTGCTCTGGCGCGTGGTCCCGATAACGACGAGGTCCGCCCATCTTCCCATCTGGAAAATACACTGGCGCAGCTGCTGCAGCTTCGCAGACGCCAATCTCTATACCGAATCACGCCGAAAGGCTTTCCATTTTGAGCGCGAATTCCGCCGAAGTATTCACCAATTGCTGCGCGGACATTTCGTAGACGGCTCGCATGGGGATACCGATGCCGCCTATCTCGGATTGGCACCGCATCGAGCCGTTTGAAGTCCGATCTGCCCGTATCGCTTACCGCACAAGGCCAGACAGCGGCCCGGTCCCTCAGTTCACAGTGGTCACGCGCCATTCAGCGGAGTGAGGTGCCGATGGATCCTAATGATCCTAACGGAGAAGAAATGTTGTTTGATGGCGGCGTATCTCTCGTCGCCGATCTTCGCGACAGCCGGATCCCAGTATTGTATCCGCAAGAACACCGACAGTGACGCGCGCCTACTTCGCCAGCAGCGGATTTGCCGCGCAATTGGCCGCGACGAGCTCCAGCTATTTTGGAACGCTGCGTGAGGGTGTGTAGCCGAACCGTTCGCCGCCATCCACCGCGGCGTGCAACCAGTTCTCCGAATGCCAAAAAGGTGGCAACGCGTAAAGAAACGCCCTTCAACGTTCCAAAACGAAGCAAAATAGAAGCCAGAAGCGGTGCGGGTACGAACGGCGCGAGCAAGGCTTGGGCGATTGTTTCCTTTGTTACGTTCGACCTGGCGGGAACGAGTTTCACATGCTGATCGATTGCGGATCGCTTGGCGCACGACTACCACGGGAGTTACTCTTGATAAAGTTGTCGCGAACATTCGCCAGGTAACGAAGGATCACTTACACCTCCTGGTAGCAACCCACGAACATCAGGATCAGGCGTTTGGCGGTTTTTCGCAATTTGCAAGTCCGATTTCCAGAAAATCAAAGTGGATCGGATTTGGATGGCGGCGTGGACAGAATCCACAAGACGAGATCGCGCGGCAGATTAGCGAAATATAAAGAGGCGACTTGGGCACCGCGGTGGCGAGCGCTGCAACCGCCCTGACTTTTGGCTTCGAGGACGCTGATGGACAATCTAAGTTGCCGGGAGCGGCTTTCGTTACAGAAGCATCCTCCGGAGCCTTCGCCGGCGACCAAACGCGTGCTGGTAGGCGGCGGGTTGGCAAAACCATCGATGAAGCGATGCAGTTCTCGCACCGGACAGGATTCGGCAAGGAGGCGCGTTATCTGAAACCGGGCGGCGCAGCCATTGAAGAAGACTGGTTACCCGAGTTTCGTTTTTATGTGTCAGGACCTCCTCGCTCCTCGCTGCGCTGAGGAACCTCAGGTGATCACGACAGCGATAGAACTCTATCTATATCACCGCAGGCCTACGCATCGGCGCCGATCCCTAAATCGGGTCCAGCAACGTGCGAGAATGAGATGCCCTCTCGACATTCGATTTCGGAGGAAGGCCGATGATCCGTTAATCAAAGCAAAGACTGGCTCGACTTACTTCGACGGCGCTCAGGGATGGCGGCGGGTAGATAATAACGACTGGCCATGACGCCGCCGCCGCTGATCTGGCTCTTCAACCTCGACGGTGCATGATTCGAGCGAACACGAGAGTCTAGCCCTGGCAATTGAGAGGGGGTGAGCGACGGAAGGGTGTTGCTCTTCCCTGCCGATGCGCAGCAAGGGAATTGGCTCTCATGGCACGCGATGCGAACATGAAATGTTGACGTGCGACAGCGGCGAAGAGCATCAAGGAGAAGACCGCCGCGCAGCTGTTCGGCTGAGACTGCTCTTTTATAAGGCCGGCCATCATTCCAGTCACAATGGGACTGCAAAAGGAAAGGGGACTCGAACTAATGCAGCGCGAAGATGAAATGGTGGCGTTCATACCAGCTGCTGACCGCGCTGTGAGCGCTCGGGAACGTAATCCGAGAAAGATTTTTCTTGGCAGATGCTCCGCCCGTCCGCTTTATCTACATCTCCCCTCAACAGCGCCGGCGGCAGAGTTGCTCGTTCTGGATTTGGGCTGGGCTGATGGACGCTGAAGAATGCCCGCAAAGCGCGGCAGTTGGAAAAAGGGAATTTGTCGGGCTCGCCGATGCGAAGTGCTTTGGCAGCGAATTGGAAGGCAGGCTCAGGAGAAGGCGAATGTTAAAAAGTGCAACCGCTCTTTCATCGATTACGTCCTCCAGTGAATGCCACAAGGGCGAAGGCGCGTTTTTGTTTCGCTTTTACAGATCAAGAATGCCTTAGGCGAAGCTGACCTCAATCAAGTCGTGCTGTTAACCGTTCACGGTGTCGCAAGCGAGGCGTTGATGCCAGGCAAATTTTGGCCGGCATGCCGGCTCTGCGAGAAGGTCTCTACCCGCTCCGCGGTGCCCAGGTCGCGACATCGGGCCCGAAATTGAGTTTTTCTCCGGTAAAATTCGCGAAGTTCTGGCCGAAGGCGTCTTTCGGTTGCGGATTGGCTGCGCGGATTTTCTTTGATCTTCTCGTAAACTTTGCGGACTGCGGTAGCCAACCGCTCTGACTGTTCCCTGGCTCTTTGATGTGCATGAAATAAACTTTCGGATAATCGAAGAAGAAATGATTGTGCAAATGCCGGTCACGCTAAAGGCCGTTCTCGGAGGGCGGCGGACATCGCGGGATATTTTGCCAGCTAGAAGTTTGTTGGAAGTGTAACACGATTTTTTTGCGCGGGCGCCATCTGTTTGTAACACTGGGGTGCAATGCTGACCGCAAAAACCGTAGTTCATGAAAATGAAAAGGCAGGACTAAGGTATGAAATCGGGAAAACAATAAGACAATGCTAGCCGAAGGAGGGCACTATGATTACGTCCGAATCTACTACGTTTACTCCTGATAATATGGGACGGTTTTCCTGTAACACGTTGCAGGAAGCGTTCGATAGCGCTGCACAGAGCATTGCTGGAAGAAGGCGCGACTTTGATGCGATCGTCATCGGAGGGTGCGGCACGTTTTGGCTCAGTTGTCGCGGAACATCTTCGCAGCCGTACAACCGCGCGAAGCCGGCGCATTCTTGTGCTCGAAGCCGGACCTTTCGTCTTGCCTGAGCACTTCCAAAATATGCCGTTCATGGGCGGTGCACCGGATATGCGCGTGCCATGGGTGAATCATCCGGCGCTCAACTACGCAGGTCTGATCTTTGCCATCGGCGGGCGCTCGCTAACGTGGGGTGGGTGGTCGCCGGAGTTGCTCGATGTGGAGATGACCGCATGGCCGCCGACGACAAGAAACGCGCTTCGCCCAGCTACCACCTGCGGAAGGGGCACTCTCGCTCAGGCGAGCCGTCAGATCGGCGTAAAGAAACAAATGATTTCATCTACGGGCCGCTCCACACTGCGCTTCGCAAACAACTCCACGCCGGCTTGAAGGCCGCAGGCAATCTGACCGGGTTCACCTTCGCCGATCTGCTTGATCATCCCGCAGTCCGTTATCCGGACCCCAGGCGAGCCGCCGATTGGTGCTGCATTGTCGCGACTGGCTAGGCCTGCCCTCAACAGACACAACCCCTCTGGCTGAGTTGCTCGAACTGTTCAAGCTTGAAGCGCCGCCTCGCGGTTCAGTCCACAACGCTGCCTGGTTTCTTCCAACGAACAAATTCAGTGCTGTCCCCGCATGGCTGATTCGTGCCGCACGGCTCGCAAGTACTGGGAAGCGGATGGCACCGGACCAGTTCGCAGACGCACGCAAGCGGATCGTGGCATGTGTTTCGAACTGCCACGTGCAGGATCCTCATCACCCGAGACGCAGCCCGACAATTGGGTGCGCGTCACTGGAGATGCGTGTTGGCAAAACGGGAACTCTGTAGACTCCTCGCTCGCACCGCCGCGCAGTGGCGGACAGAGTGTTGTCTGATCGCGCTTGGCACGGTCGAAACCACGCGCCTGGCGCTCACGACATTTCAACAATCGCCTCTCGGCGTGCCGCGCAGCGCATGGGCATCGAACCTTATTGCTCGCATCTCCGGTCTGAACCTCTACTGATCCGTATCCCGCGAGCAGCCATCGCTGCCAACCTGCCGCCTACAGTAATCAACAGTCTTCAGTGTTTCTGCGTTGCTCGTAAAGGCAAGGCGGCAAACGGACGAACTTTTCATTTCAAATAACCGCCACCGGGATTGAGCAAGCTCGGCAGCGACCCCAGCCGAGTTGTTCAAAAGCTCCCGGACGGCTGGAACACTTCGAGAACATGCTGCGCGCCGCACTGATGATACCGTCGTCATCACTATCCGGGGCATTGGCGACATGACGCCGCGCAATCCCCGACAGCTTCATTAGCCTGTCGGCCACGGATACGGATTTCGGCCGTCCGAGAGCTGTCGTGACACTCGGCAACTCAGAAAGCGACGCCACAGCACTTCCCGGGCAGTGCCGAAACAAACAACGACCGCGCCACGTGGGACGAGATGGATGCCGTGTCCGGATAATAATCGCGCTCGATCTTCGCTGGCGGGGAACGAGCCGTTCGGAGGATATTGCCCGACGCGAACAGCGTGATCCCTGTGGCCGCAGGTACACCGCGACAGCGCCTCGCCGCGCTCGCTGCCTTCAACGAACCGCCGCGACGATCTTGGCACTACGCACCACGACGCTGGGCACGATGCGCATGGTGAGACAAGATAGCCGACGCCGTAACAAATGACTTCGGCCGCATTCACGACACCACGAACTGCTATGTCAGCTGGCCCCGCGCTGTTTCCCACCGTCGGCTCGCCAAACCCGATGCTCACAAGCGTCGCACCTGGGCCGACGCACCGGGCGACCTACTCAACGCGAGCGCGCTTCCTGGCCCCGATCCGATCGTTAGTCCGCAATCTGAGGCGGGCTTTCGCCCGCTCTTCGATGGCACGGTTGCTACGTTCAGCAAATGCGGCTGTCGCCGGTCGGCCGGAGGCGGTATGGCGTTGCATTGCAACGGGGCGAGCTGGTGAGCCATGGCGACGGCGGATTGCGACTGTTTACTACGCCACCGAAACTTTCAGTGATTTCACGCTACGCTTGCAGTTTCGGATCTTGGACCCGGCGAAACACAATAGCGGCGTTGCGCTTCCCGCGCGTCCAACCCTGGCCCTGAACGCAACATTAAACGCTCGCGCACGCGGCGAATGAAGCTCGCTCGGACTCGACTACAGCTAATCCGGCATGGAGACCAGTGATCGCGGGTTTTGAGGTTCCCAGATTGACGATTACAATGCCTCTTGGCGATTCGGACGAAAGACTTCTGCGGCATTCGACCGCGATCCGAATCGGGGTTGAGCGCCAGGGAAAACCGCACCGGCGCCATCTACAAAACGCCTGCTGGTGTAACCGCATCTGGCATTTGAACACGAACGAACCTGCATCACAGAATTACACACCCGGCCCCCGCTGGTGTCGGGCATTTGGTTCGAGCATGAAATCACCGTGCAAGGTGACAACTGGCACCGTCTTTCTCACCAGCACACAAACAGGCGAACGCGCAAAGCCGACGACTCTCGCTTCAAAACACCGACGTGGAGCGCGGGCGCGCGCCCGGCTTCGTTGGCGTGCAGGCATATTCAGGGAAACAACCGCCGTGCGGCGATGGCGACACATCGAATCCATGACGATGTGACAGTGACCGTTGCAGCCACGTAGCCAACGACGCTCGACGATGAACGATTATGCTAGGTTCTGCTGCTGGGCCAACCTTCGGGAAGTCCATCATCGCACCCGCGGCGGAGGGATCGCAGCGCGGGTCGTCAAGCCAGGCGGGCTGTCGATCACAATCGCGGCAGGCTGCTCCAGACTTCCCTTTGTGCAACGCGTAACCTGCTTATGCTGCTTTTTGTTTCACGGGTCCTTCCGCTAACATACTGACCGCGGCCAGCGAGGCTGCCGTCAAAAACTAGATGAATTGCGCCCTATGCTCCTGAGCTGGTCGCCATCGCTCCTGATCTGAGTGGGTTGCGCAAAATGAGCTGAGCATTCAGTTGAGCATTTCAAAAATCGGCTCGCGGAATTCTCTTGGGTCGAGGTTTGAAGGCGAGCGGTCGAACCTTTTGGACATTGCTGTGTTCTCTGAGGGCACGTTCCGCCGAACTTCGAGGGCATCAAATCCGAGGAATTCCTCGGATTTGATGCCAATTCCTCAGGAGTTTATGACTGATCTCGCGGTCCAGCTCGCTTTGAAGAATAAGGAAAAGTCGAGCCATTCCCGTTGAAAAAGTGATTCCGTTTACCGACCCCACCCCCTATTAGATAACTTTTAAGACCCGCCTCACGCGGGCGCCGTTGACCAACTGTCGTCGTTTTCGCGCGCGTCAACTCAAAAGAATCTCGCACACATTTTGCACACAGAGTTGACACGGCAATCCATCACATGACGAAACTACCTCCTTACTTTGATATAGCCAAGCATCAGCGGCCGCGACTTTAAAAATCGACATCTCGGAATTGCGCCAAGCGAAAGCGGAAGGCTGCCCAGCCTTCCGCAGCGGTCCGAGTGTGCGCGGCCCCGCTTCTGGCTTGGTTCGCCGAGCGTCAGCGCCGCGCAGAACTTGCAGCTGCGAAAACAGCCGATGAGTCGGATGTCGGTGTAGTAGATAACCCTGGAAAGGGACGCTGGGCTGCCCAAATCGCATTGGGATCGCAAGAAGCGCAGCTCGATTACGAGCGCGCGCGTTATAAGTTCGAAGTCGAGAAGAAAAGTATCTTCCCGACCGATGAAATCACAGCCGCTGTTGGTCAAATGCTGGCCGGTTTTCGGACCGCACTTAACATGCTCCCCAGCAGCGCGGCCCGTTGGCTCATCGGGCTCCGTGACTTCCATGCCATCAAAGCCAAACTGCGAGGCGGAAGTCGACGCGGTTCTGGGGGCGCTCGGTCGCTGCAGATATTTAGGGGACATCGCGCCGAGGATAGTGGCGAGGTTGTTTTCAGATCGCGACGCGCAGTTTCGCGACGAGTTGGTCCGAGCTTGCGAGCAAGTGTTCAGGAGATCGGACGTGAATCCCCTTTCCGATCTTCTGCAACGATCGCTTCCTATAATATAGGCTGGCCGGCGATTGCATACAGCTGCCCAATCTCCGAAAACGACCACGGTGAGGGCCGCCACTGCAGGGAGAATCTCCGGAATTTCATCCGGACCCAGAGGATCTCGTCTTAAAACTGGGCGATAAGACATTAGGGCTTCGGGAAAGCCGGAATTGGCGAGGAGGCTGTAGAAAATGTCGCGATAAAACAACAAATGGGCTAAGCAGCTAATGAGAGGCCCAGAGGCTGAAGGCAAATCGTGCAGTCTATGCGATTTGCGTCCCCACGGCGATGTCGGTTCGATTTAGGCAGCACGCGGCCAACGTCTTAGCTCTCGATAAGTTGACACGCCGAGAAGCGCGCATGAATAACCATGCAAGCATACCCTCAATCGATTCTGAACCCCCGCTCGCTTTGGATAAATTTATCGAGCAGAGCAGTCTTTCCGGCGGAACGGTGTGGCGATGACCGTCGCGCTCGGGCTGGCTGAACACGCTGAACATCTGCGAGGCGGCATTACTTTAACGCGCTCTGAAATTGCGCCTGTTCGACGCTCACTGCGCGCACGCGGCGAGTTCGCTAAACAACCGACACGCCAAGATGCGCGAGCATGTGAAGCAGTTTGCCGCATTCTGCTTCCGGCTCAGGGATGGCGGCAACCACTAATCCAAAACGAACCAGCTTAGCGGCTTTGCTCGATGTTCGTCCAGCAAATGCCCGGTAGACTTTGCCAACGAGGATCCCTCCGTCTTTGTGTCGAGCCAGGCCGCAATGGTCATGAAGTCAATTCCGGCCATCACGCAAACGGAGCAAAAATAGTGGCGCAAATCATGAAAGCCGACCCATTCAAGCCCGGCGGCTTTCCGCGCCATCTTTAAACTCTCGCGGAAACTCCTCGGCGTGTTCGATCGCGCGGACCGCGCCGCGGCGGAGGGAAAAGCCAGGCGCAATCAGGTGCCCGTCGCGCGCGCATGTCACGCAAGAAGCGCTCCCAGCTGCGGATTAAATTCCACCGTGCGGCTCTCCCAGTTTTCGTTAAGCGATCGGCGCCGATCGTGACGCGCTCACGCTCAAAATCCACGTCCGCCCATTTGATGCGCGAGGCTTCCTGTTCGCGCGCGCCGCTGAAGGCGAGAAAGCGCAAATAATCAGCCAGCTCTTCGCCATTTTTTTTGCAGCCGTTTCGCGCGGCCTCAATGAGGCAATCGAATTCCGCGGGAGTGACAAGATCGCGCTTGGGAGGTGGCGCCTCATCAAGCAGCATTTTCATTCGCGGCAGCTCGCGCAGGTGTCCATCGTCCATCGCCGCTTTGAGAACGTTGCGAAGCATCATCAGGTCGAGGTTCGCCGTTCGCTCCGACACAGGCTGCAACTTACGGCCGCAAAAATTCCGCCTTTCAGCCGCTTGTCGAGGTAAGCGGTAATGGCGGGGCGTAGCGATCTGATCGATTCGGACGTGGCCGAGATAATCCCGCCAGCGCTCGATTGCCTGGCGTTCATTTTCCAGCGTGCCGGGGCGCTTGCCGCTGCACCTTTGCTTTCTCAAAATAGGCCGCGACGTAATCGGCAAAGAGAGGTTTGCGGCCGGGGATGGGAAGGTGATTCTCGCGCCGCTCGTGCCGCTTGATCTCGAGCGCTTCGCGCGCCGCTGATACCGTGCGCACCGGGTTGATTGTCGCCATCCCGAAGCGGAAATCGGCGCGGCGCCTTCTTCCCGTTGCCGAGATCGACCCAAAGCTGGGCGTAATAAGCGACCGCCGCGCAAGGTAGAGGCCGGGGATTCTGCGATTGCGAGAATCGCGCGCGGCGATAAACTGAGCGCCGATGATTGGAGAGGTGAAATGGTGGGCATTGCGCGCATTCTTGGATGTGTCAACCGGAAGCGCTTTGGGTTTGCTTTGCGTTGCAGCGAGCTTTCACAGCACATTGCTCTAGCACAAACTCTAGCACAAAGCTAAAATGGACGCCAAGCTCAATTTATAAACAGTTCGTAATCAACGAGCCAGGGGTGGCGGAATTGGCAGACGCGCCAGACTTAGGATCTGGTGCCGAAAGGCGTGCAGGTTCGAGTCCTGTCTCTGGCACCTAGTAAAGTCGACTATTTCCAAATTTCATGACGAAATCATGACAAATGCGCAAGCTCTTTTGGCTGCGACCTATGGGGGTTAATTGCCGTTGAACGTCGCCGGACAAAACGAATTAGAGCCGAATGCCTCCCAAAATGACATTTATTGGGCGGGCCCCGAGCCGAACTTCGAAAATGCCCAACTGGATGCTCAGCTCGCACCTCGCCTCCGCACATCACAAGCAGCTCAGATGCAGTGTCTTCAGAAAGGCGAGTCGTTCCAGCTGTGGAGCATACGCGGCATAATTCATCTAGAAAGCGAGGACAGTCTCGCTGACCCGCGCCTGATGGTGGGCAGGAAGGACCCGTTAATCCTTTGAGCTATGGAACGCCTCATGGTGGCGACCTAATCTGGAAAGATTATGGGAACAGGAAATGTGAACGGCCGGGCGGAATTCACCGCCCGGCCTCCAGGCCGCACGGTTAACGATTAACCGCCCGGTTGTCCCGAAATTGTCTCGAATCAGGTTTCATATTCCGAAACGATTAGGGGGGAGCCTACGGGGCTCCGAACCGGCAACGCAGAAACCCCGCTCCTTTTTTATCCGCCGTTTTTATCCACCGACGAAACTTTTTGAGACTTGATTGCGAGCTCTTGAGATAATCCGCTCATGGTCCCGCTAGAGGGAAAATGCGCCTGGGAGCGCGTGAGATTAAATGAGACTCTTCGCCGGGTCTTCTTGGAGCAAATCCCGTCGCCCATGCTGGCGGCGACGTTTAGCAAATGCGAGGTAGTTGTTCGCCCGACAGCATATCGACCACTCGTTTTCCGCCGACCCGTGTCTTCATCATAACGAAACCGGGATGATCGTCGGTTACCTCACCAATAATCGCTGCTTCCCGGCCTAGTGGATGGGACTGCATGGCGGCGAGGACGCGATCCGCCTTCGACGCAGCGGTTATGGCGAGGAGTTTTCCTTCGTTGGCGACATAGAGCGGATCCAAGCCGAGAATTTCACACGCGCCTTTCACTTCCTCGCTGATGGAATGGCATCTTCGCTGAGCAGCATTCCAACCTTGGCGGCTTGCGACGATTTCAGTTAGCGCTGCTCGTAATTCCTCCGCGCGTGGGGTCGCGCAGAACATGAACATCGTTGTTCGCGGCCAGGGATTGTTTCGACGAGACCATTGAGTGGCGCAGTGTCGCTCGCGATCTCACTCCGAACTCGAGCCCCTCGCGCGTGGACATGATTGCAATCCCGTGCACCGCCATTGCTCCACCGAGGATGATCTTGTCGTTGGCTGCGCACGGCTCTGGAGCGATGTTGATGCCTTCTGGGATCGCGCCGATGCCTGAGGTGTTAATGAAAATTTTATCGGCTTTCCCGCGATCCACCACTTTGGTATCGCCCGTGACTAACATCACACCGGCAGTAGCGGCGGCCTCGCGCATCGATATGCACAACGCGCCAGAGATCTTCCATCGGTGTGCCTTCTCTCGAGAATAAATCCGACCGAAAGATAGAGCGGGCGCGCGCCGCACATCACGCAGATCGTTGACCGTTCCGTGGACGGCGAGTTTGCCGATGTCACCGCCCGGAAAAAGATCGGGCTCACCACGTAAGAATCGGTGCTGAAAGCAACGCGCTGACCGCCGATCGAGAAAATTGCTCCATCGTGCAGCGGCTCGAGCAATTCGTTCCGAATTGCGGGAGCACCATTTTCTCCATGAGCTGATGGCTCAACTTTCCACCGCTGCCATGAGCAAGAACGATCTCGTTGTAATTTGTGAATCGGGATCGGACAGACCGCGCCAAGTGAAACTGGCGTCGGCTGTTTCCGTCGCTCAGCGGCCGCGTCAGATGACATCTTCCGCTCCGGCTGCGATGTGGATCAAGTCCCACAGAACATGCACGAACGTGGCGTGCACTTCCTGGATGCGGTGAATGCTGAATGATGGAACGATGAATGAATAATCGGCCAAATCAGGAAAGCGGCCGCCGTCCTTCCCCGACCAGGCGATGGTGAGCAATTCTCGGCGGCGCGCTTCTTCGAGCGCATAAATCAGGTTCGGCGACTTGCGCCGCTCCGTGCTGACTGCCAACAGCATGTCGTCCCGGTTGACCGAGCAGGCGCAGTTGATCAACAAATACGCGCGAAAATCAGCGTCGTTGCCAATCGCAGTCATTGTGGCGATGTCGGTCATGAGGGAGACCGCGGGAAACGCTGCGCGCTTCTCGATGATCGGGTGTGTAAACTCGACGGCAAAGTGCAAACGCATCACAGAGGCTGCCGCCGTTTCCCATGGTCAACAGCGTTTATTGCCCTGGGCGAAACGCTTCGCCATCTCCTTGCTCAGTCCTCAATTTCAGCGGCGTATTTCTCGAAGAATTTCTCTTCATTTCCGACGCTCTCGCCGCATTTACGCAGGATCTTGTCCCGGAAACGTTCCGCCGTTTGTCGATGGTGGAGGGCGAGCTTCGACGAGCCCTTGATTCATGGCGATACTACTTCCGCGGTGATGGTCGGGTTCTTACGATCGCCACTGTCGGGCTCGCCCGCCATTTTCGACATCTCAATGACGACCGTAGGCGTAGTAGGCGGCGCACGCTCCTTCGGCGGAGACCATGGTCGCGCCGAGCGGAGTTTCCGGCGTGCATTGCTTCCCGAAGCAGGCGCAGTCGTGCGGTTTCTTGACGCCGCGGAGGACAAGGCCGCTGATGCAATTCGCCGGCTCCTGCGTGTCGATTTCCTTCACGTCGAATATTCGTTCGGCATCGTGATCGCGGAATTCGTAACGGAGTTTCGTAGCCGCTTTTCGGGATTGATCCGACGCCACGCCATTTGCGATCGCAAACTTCGAAGACGTTGTTGACCAGATCTGCGCGACGCGGTTCCCGTCGCGACTGACCACCGCGGATACTGATTTTCCACTGTCTGGGTTCCGGCTTCGAGCTGGCGTAACGCTCATCAGCGCGCCTTGCAGAATATCTACCGGTTCGAATCCGGTGATGACGATCGGAACCTGGAAACGCTCCGCCAGCGGCTCGTATTCGCGATAACCCATTACCGTGCAAACGTGACCGGGACCGAGAAAACCTTGCACCCGGTTTTGCGGCGATTGCAGAATGGAAGCGATCGAAGGCGGCACGAGCACGTGCGAGACGAGCACGGAAAAGTTCTTCACGCCCTGTTTCTTTGCCTGAAAGACCGACATTGCGTTGCTTGGCGCAGTGGTCTCGAATCCGATGGCGAAGAAACAACCTTCTTGTCGGAATTAGCTCGCGCGATTTTCAAGCAATCGATCGGCGAATAGACGACACGGATATCGGCGCCACGCGATTTGAGCACGAAGCAGGTCGCACTCCGAACCGGGGACGCGCAGCATGTCGCCGAACGAACAAAAATTACGTCGGGCGCTGCGCGATCGCACGTGCCTTGTCGATCATCTCCAGCGACGTGACACAAACCGGGCAACCGGGCCCGTGGACGAGCTCAACCTGACTGGGCAGCAAGCGATCGATTCCATACTTCACGATGCTGTGAGTTTGTCCGCCGCAGACTTCCATCAAGACCCAGGGGCGGGTAACGGTGCGGTTAATCTCGCCGACGATCTTCTTCGCGATATCTTCGCTGCGGTATTCGTCGAGATATTTCATGGCGCGGTTATGCGGCCGGCCTGATTTGCGCGGGGGCGACTCCGGAAACGGATCCGCTTCCGGATCGTCTACGTCCAGGCACATCGAGCTCGCCCAACTGCTGAAGCTCTCTCAGCGCTTTATATGTTCGCGGCGGCCTCTTCTTCACACTTTGCTGAGTGCGAAACCGACATGGACCAAGACGTAATCGCCAATCATGACCTCGGGTGTGTATTCCAGGCAGACTTGTTTTACGATTCCGCCGAAATTCGCCTTACCCATCCTCACGCCCTGCGCGTCGGGGGCGATTTCAATCAGTTTACCGGGAATCGCCAGGACACATCGTTATTCTCCACGGCGCCGGGTGGTCGCACCTTGCTGATGGCGACGCCGTCGCACAGCAAGACCGATATCACCGCAGCTCGACGTCTGTCAGTAAATCACTAGCAGACTTTTTTGACGGCTCCTGCCGGCCTTGATCCGCGCCATCCGCATCTCGTCTTCAACGAAGATCTCCACGATTTGGGCATAAATAAGGTTCATCTGATTTCGGCTGGCTCTGGATTTTCGGACGTGGAGGCGGCGACAGCTTGCCCGAGTGATATCCCGCCGTCATTTGGCGGGATTCGTTGATGCCAATAGGGACGGAAGTTTTCTGCGGCGAGCCGATCGATTGTGCGTTCGGTGAGCAAGCGATTTTGGAAGCAGCCTCCGCTTAGGACCACTTTGTCTTGCCCGATTTTTCGCGCCACCGCTACGATCATTTCGCAGAGCATATTGTGAAACTTCTGCCGAAATCATTCCGCGCGTCTCGCCCGCGCGCAGATCGTCGATGATTTCCAAAATTGCTGGCTGCCAATCGATCACGCAAGGGGGATTTCTCCTGGAGGGCAAAGGAATATTTATCGTCGGCTTTCTCATAGGCGGCAAACTCCAACTCCATCGCAGCCTGGCCTTCGAAGCTGGCGCGTAACCGCAGACCGATCAGACCGCCACTGCATCGAACAAGCGCCCCGCACTGGAAGTGACCGGCGCGCTCACACCTTCTCGAGCATTTGACGTGAGCTGTGGAGAGCTCGCCGCGATCGAACGCGGTGAGTAAATGATTATGACTCCAAAGTTGGTCGCCGAAGATTTCGTAAAGTAAGGCCGACGGCGCTGCGGCGCGGTTCTTTAGCCGCGGCCTCGCCACCAGAGCAGTCGAAACTGCCGCAAATGTCCCACGCGCGGCTGAATCCGTTTGCGTCAGCCCGCAGGAATTCTCCGCTCCCAAATCGTACCGTCGCCGCCGTAACCGGTCCCATCCCACGAAACACCAGGTAGCGGCGCGCTAAGTTCATTCTCCGCCATGCACGAGACGATGTGCGCCCAATGATGCTGCACTGACGAATGGGAACGGAAAATTGTGCAGCGTGTTTCGTCGACAGGTAATCGGGATGCATGTCGCAGGCGACAGCGTCAATCCTGGCGTGGTAGAGCTGAGGCAGATCGGACGCCGATCTAACGAAAGCCAGTGTAGGCCTGCTCCGTTTCCAAATCACCGATGTGCTGGCTGACAAAAACGTTCGAGCCGACGCTCAGCGCGACGGTATTCTTCAAATGCGCGCCGAGAGCGAGACGACGATGGCACCGGTTGCGTTAGCTGCACCGGGAGCGGTGCATAACCGCGCGCTCGCCGCAGCACAATTCTCGTCCCGCCATGATGCGCGCGACTGAGTCGTCCATATGACGGACGATTGCGCGATCGTGCACGCAGGAATACATCGGCGATCCCGCGTAGGCGCTCGAGCGCGCTCCTGCCGTCGATGCAAATCGGCTCATCGCTCAGGTTCCCGCTGGTTGCGACGACTGGAACGCCTAACGACTGGAGCAGCAGATGATGCAAAGGAGTAGTAGGGCGAACTATCACGCCAAGGTTTGATTTCCCGGAGCGATCGAGGGCTGAGGCGTGCGTTATCTTTCCTCTCGAGCAGGACAATGGGCGATTCCGGCGAAAGCAATAACCGTTCTTCCAGCTCAGAGATGCGACAAAGGTCGTGCGCTGTGACCACGATCTGCCATCACCGCAAACGGTTTCTCTTCGCGATGTTTGCGCTCGCGCACTTGGACGACACCCTTTCGTTCGCGGCGTCGACAATCAGCTGGAACCCGCCGAGGCCTTTGAGCGCGATGATTTTTCCTGCTCGCACGGATTCCACCGCCTGGCGGAGCGCCTCTTCTTTGGATGCGATGACTTGGCCGGCGAGAATCCCATAACTGTAGCTGTGGGCCGCAACGCGGACACGACATTCGGTTGCGCGTGAAAACGCCGGTCGCTGCGGGTCGTGATACTCCCGTTCGCAATCGACACACATCCGGAATTTTTTCATCGATGTGTGGGCACGATCGTAGGGCAGCGCTTTGATAATGGTGAAACGTGGACCGCAATTGGTGCAGTTGCGTGAAGGGATAACGAAAGCGACGGTCAGCGGGATCGAAAATCTCGCCGACACAGTCGGCACAGGTACGGCGATGTCCGGCGAGAATGAACGCCGTCTTCGCGCCGCTCTGCTGCGTTCTCGCGAATCTCGAACCCGCTGTAATTAACCGGATCGAGGAAGGAAGATTCGAAGCTCTGAATGACGGCGCGGGGTGGTTTTTCTTTTCTCCAAACGCACCAGAAACCGATTTAATGAATCGCGCCGGCGCTTCTCTCCTTCAATGAAGACGCCTTGAGCGGAGTTTAACCCGACCGTCGAGCCGAAGCTCCGTCGCAAGTCGATAACAGCAAAGGGCAAAACCCACCCCTTGACGGCACCGCGCACAACGATCCTGATCCGCTCGCGAATCATGGCGAGACGAGGAACGTCAATGCGTGAAGAGACCGTCTACGAATCCAATTTGATACCCCAGAAACAGACCGAATCCCAGGCTTAGCGCACACCTGCGCTGTCCTGAAGTGGCGATTTAAGAAACTGAAACGAGCGGTGTAGGCGATGGGCACCGCGATCGTCTCGCCGTCATCAGCATCATGCCCGTGACGGTGCTGAGGCCAAAAACGATGAGGTGCTTGCGGGCCCACGTCGGTCGCTGGAATAATGGGCAGAGCAGAGCGCGACGGCGGCCGAACCAGCGGAGGCCGTGCACGACGCCAATGATGATTGGTCGGATCGCGCGATACCATTTCACGCGACCGAAGATGCGGTCCAACGCGTGGCAGGCACTGAATCCTCACGTGTGACCGTGGTTCCCGATCGTGGCCGTGAGCATGGCGTGTGCACGTAATCGCCGTGCACCGATGGACATGCTCGTGTCTTCGGCGCGAGAACCGATCGACGCGCATAGATCGCATGGCGACTGGAGATTCACGACGCCGGAGCAGGACAAGCATTAAGGCCACGCAAAACTCGAGGCTCACCCCCAGCCGCTCCGGAATGACGATGCTGAAAAAGATAATCGCGCCGCCGACAACAAGCAGGGTGAGGCTGTGGCCGATGCCCCACAAAATCCCGGTGAGCGGCGCTTCCAACAGTGCGCTGCCGACTAACGATAGTTGTGACGGCGACGACATGATCGGAGTCGGTGGCGCCGCATCCCGAGAAAGAAGCCGAGTAGGAGAATGGAAAGAAGCGTGATCATGATGCGATCGGGCTGGTCTCGGCGAAGCGGAGCGATTTGATGGCGCACTCTCGATCCGTCGGTCGCTTCCGTAGTTTTTCCGCAAGACGGGACACTCTAGGGTTGTGCAATCGGAATCGCCGGACAACGCAGCCGTCCCAATATTTCGGTACGCCCTCCGATAAAGACAGTGTGGACACTTCACCATGGCGTCGATCTTTCGATTTCCAGCTGGACCCTTCCAGGGCGGTCTCCGTAGTGATTGCCTCGTAGCAGAACCGCAGCTGTTCCTCTTCGATGTGGCTGAGTTCTCCGACCGCGAGCCGAACCTCGACAATTTTCTTGTCAGGGTTTTTCTCGGCAAAATCGAGCAGTTTTTCGACGAGGCCCGGATGCAATGGAAAACTCATGCATCGGCTCGGCTGCATCAGAAACAGCGAGCGAGCGTTTCTCGACCTCGTCGAGACCCGCGCCGGTCTTGGTGCTGGTCGGAATCACTTTGATGTCCGGCTTGAGCTTGTGGACGTCGTGCGACGAGGTCTTCGACGCTCACTTCCATGGCGTCGGCGAGGTCGATCTTGTTGATCACGACGACGATCTCGGCGCCGAGGAACATGTGCGGATGTTTGCGCACCATCCAGGGACCTTCCGTCACGCTCACTACGACGACGCGCGCTTTGGAACCTAGCGGGAACTCCGCCGGACAGATCAGGTTCCCGATGTTCTCGATGAAGATCAGTTTCAAATTTCCCGAGTCGATCTTGCGCAGGCCTTTTCCGACAAGATTCGCGTCGAGATGGCAGCCGTTGATCGTTGCGATCTGCACGACCGGCACGTTCTGTTTCGCAATCGCATCGGCATCGTCGCTCGTGGTCGCATCGCCGTTGAACACGGCTACGCCGAGTCGACCTTTTAGCCGCTCGACGAGTTTTGTGATCAATGTCGTTTTGCCGGATCCGATCGCGCCCATGAAATCGATGGCGGTGATTCCATGTCGATCCAACAAAGCGCGATTTTCGACGCGCGAGTTTCGCATTCGCTTCGAGCAGGCTGTGCTCCAGCTCGATGTCGTAGATTTCGTCTGGCGACGCTTCCAGCGTTACCGTGACCGCACCTTCGTTAGCCACCGTCAGTGAGCCAGACCGGCCAAACGCGGTCGGCGTGTGTTTCTGTTGCAGGACCTTGCCGTTGCCGAGATACATGTGGACGCCGCAGGGCAGACAGGGATCGAAGCTGCGCACCGCGCGCATGATATCGATGCCCTTGAATTTGTCCGGACCGTTCTCCTCAAAGATCGGCGTGTTTTGCACCGCGTCTTCGTACGGTCCAGGCGTGCCGTAAATATCGCGCGGATTCGCGTTCCACGGCGTCGGCGGATACGGATGGTAGTTGGCGATCTTGCCGTTGCGAATGACCATGTGATGTGACAGGACCCCGCGCACAGCTTCATGGAAACCGCAGCCGATTGCTTCGTCCGGAACTTTGAATGGTGTGAACGTTGCCGTGCGTCCGGCGTGCACTTCCTTCAGCGCTTTCTCGAGGAAGTGAGCGCGCAAGCGGCAGCGTAAGCCTGGAAGTAAGTGCGAGCGCGATCGCGTTCGATTGCGTTGCTCCATTTCGGGATTTTCCATTCGAACTCGACCTCGCCCTTCAGTCGCCGTCTTCGGCAGCCGAATCTTCACGCTGTGACCGGTCGATTCGACGTAGCCGATGTTCGACCAGCTTCGCGAGCGCAGTCGCCCAAAGACGCGCGATGGGGCCGCCACCGGTATCCATCGCCAGATGATCGCCGGTGCGCTTGTCGAGCCAGCGTGGCGACATCACCCAGGTGTATTTGTCGGCAAAATCGCGCTTCTGCGGTTTCGGGATCGTCGTCTGATTCCACGGATGGCGGCGATCAACCGGGTTGCCGAGCGGATCGTTCTTGACGAAGACTTCGCCGTTATCACCCCAGTCATCGTAATAAGAGCGAACCAAGCAGGATGCGAATGCCGAGATTGATGTCGACGAGGTTGGTCGTGACTAACTGGCCGTCGATGACAATGCCGGGCGTAACGAACATGGCGTTACCCCACTTTTCCATCGTCCGGTAGTCGTAATCGCACACGTCCGGATCCTGGAACGAGCCCCAGCATGCGAGCAGGACACGGCGGCGGCCGACTTCTTCGTAACCAGGCAGCGCTTCGTAGAAGAAATCGAAGAGATCGTCATGCAGCGGCACGCAACGTCTTCATGAACTCGATGTAACGCATGAGCCGCACGGTGTAGTCGGTGAAGAGCTGAATCGATGGAACCGGTGCCGACGCCGCCGGGATAAAGCGTCGACGGATGAACGTGGCGGCCTTCCATCAGGCAAAACATCTCGCGGGTGTAACGGCTAACGTGCAGCGTTTCGCGATAGAATTCGCCCGAGAACGGATTCAGCGCCTTCATGATGTCGGCGATCGTTCGATAGCCGTGATCAGCGGCGTGCGGCGCGGCGTGCGTTGCGCTTTTCCCAAACGCTCGGGTTCGTCTCCTTCACCATCATCTCGCAGAAATCGACGCCGACCAGATTGTCCTGGAAAATGTTGTGATCGAACATGTATTCGGCCGCTTCGCCGAGGTTGACGATCCATTCCGCCAGGGGCGGCGGCTTCACGCCGTAAGCCATGTTCTGCGCATAGGTGGAACAGGTCGCGTGATTGTCGCCGCAGATGCCGCAAATGCGGCTGGTGATGAAATGGGCATCACGCGGATCCTTGTTCTGCATGAAGATGCTGTAGCCGCGAAAGATCGACGATGTGCTGTAGCATTCGATCACCTTCTTCGAATCGAAATCGATCTTGGTGTAGATGCCGAGGCTGCCGACGATGCGCGTGATTGGATCCCACGACATTTCGACAATGTTGCCGGTCGGCGCGGAGGATTTGGTGGCTGGCGCAGTTAGGATATCAGGCATATTATTTCTCCGGTTGAATTCTCGAGTCCGATAAAGGCATTTAGTTGCGAGCGTAATTTATTGGCTCGTAGCCGGTCGTGAGTTCGGCGCGCGGGTGGCGCCATTTCGGTTCTTTGTTCACGGTCGTGTTGGTTATCGCGCGCAGCCGCCGCAACACACCACCCCATAGTCCGACGACTTTGGTCGAGAGCGCGGAACCCGGAGGCGCATCCATAAACGGCATGAACTTGTCCGGGAATCCCGGCATGGTGCAGCCGATGCAAATCCCGCCAACGTTGGGGCAACCACCGATGCCGGCCATCCAGCCGCGCTTGGTCACGTTGCAATTCACCACCGGTCCCCAGCATCCAATCTTGACCAGGCATTTCGGCGAGCCGTACTCGCGGGCGAAATCGCCCTGCTCATAATAACCGGCGCGGTCGCAACCTTCGTGCACCGTTTTCCCGAAGAGCCAGGTTGGGCGCAACTGCGTCGTCGAGCGGAATCAGCGGGGCGAGACCGGCGACTTGATAAAGCAGATAGAGCAGCGTCTCCATCATGTTATCGGGCTGAACCGGGCAGCCTGGGACATTTACGATCGGCAGGCCGGCTTTGAACGCCAACCCCAACCGAGATAATCGGCCAGACCCATCGCGCCTGTCGGATTGCCCTGCATCGCGTGAATGCCGCCGTAGGTGGCGCAGGTTCCGCAAGCGACGATGCCCGAGCGCTTTGGAGCGAGACGATCGATCCACTCATTTGTGGTGATCGGCTGGCCCGTGTCAGGATCGGTGCCGAGCGCGGCCCAATAACCTTCCTTCTGATCTTCTCGTTAGGGATGGAGCCCTCCATTACGAGAACAAACGGATCGAGCTTTCCGGCCGCGGCATCGAACCAATATTTCATGAACTCGTCGCCCACTTCGTAGGCGATCACCGGATTGTGCACATGCACTTTGGCAACCCGGGAATATTGCCCATGACCAGATCCTCGATGCTGGGCTGGGTCGCAGCCGTTATGGAAACGGAATCACCGTCGCAACCCAATCCTGTCGTCATCCAGACGACGTGAATTTCCTTAACCGGCGATTGACGATGCGTGAAGGTTTTGTTTTCTGCTACCATAGCTTTCTCCTCCTGGCTGACGCGGTCCGGCCACGCCTATTTTTTCGATTCGCTCACATACGTAACAAAATCATTAAAGTTGCGGAAACGGGATGAATCACATATTGCGGAGTGAAAGTAACGCCTCATTTCCGGGATCAGCGAAAGGAACGTAATCACGGCAACGAGGACAATTACGCCTAGGAAAATTAGCCAACAAAGTTCCGCTGTGTTCATAAGCACCTCTCTAATTCAAGTCGGATATGGATATGGATTTGGTTTCAATTTTCTGAGCGACTGGCGACCGGATTCCCGGCTTCTCTAAAATTTTGCGGATGAGCGTCTCAATCATCTCGATGGCGGGCGCGACTGCCGCCTGAACTTTTCGCTCAATCCCATCGCGCCTCCTCCGGTTTCGAGGACGGCCGGTTCGCAGCCCACTACCCGTAACCATCCCGGCTTGCCGCCGAGCGACCGAACCAGTTGCAGAACGCGAACCGGATTCATGCTATGAGCATTAACCGCCTCGTCCGGCAGTTCGTCCAGCTTTTTAAATCGGGTTCGATTAAATAAATCGTGCCCGGCGCGCTTCCTTGCGGAGTGGCGTCCACCAAAATCGTCGCGTCATAGCCATCCATTATGGCGTAAGCGAGATCATAACTGCGAATGCCGAAGTCGATCACGCGCACTCCTTCCGGGAGCGGCTTCCGCCTCAGTTGGCTCGCAACTTCACAACCAAATGCATCGTCACCGAAAAAGATATTTCCGATGCCCGCGACGAGAATTCGTTTCACACGCCGTCCTTTACCGGCTCCACTTCATCCGTTCCGTAAAAGAATCGATGTCCCGGTTGGCGCATCATGCCGAGATCGTGACCCGGATCGTCCTCGATCACCAAAGCCAGTTGCACGCCCGCCTTCCACATCCTGCTCGACCGCTTCAATCACCGCGATCTTTCCATCGAGAACCATGTCCATCGCATCCGCCCGCTTCTTCGGCCGAACGCGCACCCGGTCGCCCGCTTTGACCCCAACTCCTCCGATATTTGCGCTTTCCAAACGGGTGGTCGGATTAAAGAAATCTTCGTTAAATGAACGGACATTGCGCATCACGCCGTGCATCTTGAGTAAATGTTCACCCGGCATGGTTTCTGTGCGTTCGAGAATACGCCGGGCTTGGTCATCCACCTGTCGCATTTCGACTTTCTCCGCATCGCTCATCGCCATCACTGCAGCGTGAGAATTTCGTCGATCTCAAGACCGTCGAAAAGATCTCCAGGACTCTCGGGAGCGATCTGCGGGTAATCATATAAAATGATCGGCGACGAAAGCATGGCATCGCGCTCACCTTTCGATTCCTCGCCAACGAGCACCGGCCATGCTCCGATATTTTTGCATGCGGCAACCGCATTGGCGTAAGTCGGTGGCGGATCGGTCAGGAAATCCATTCGCCGCCCTGCGCCTGTAGAATCGTGTGGGTGGAGGTAAACGTCCGCATGATGATGGCGCTCTGATTTTCGAGGTCCTGCTTTCGACACGGCGGTGCGGTTGACAATGCGCACCGTCATTTTGAAAACGCTGTCGTCGACCGGCTGGGTCGCGACTTCGATGACGCCGCGGATCGCATCCTGCCGGCGCACGACGATGGCTGATATTTTTCCGTCGTCGCCTCGAACCGGCTCGAGCGCGCGATGATGGAAAGTTAAACTCGTGCGACACCTTCGTGGCGCCGTTGAGGAAACGGAGCCAGCTCCACCTTCTGCTCCACCGCCTCCCGCCAGGTCTGATAAAGTTGTTCGCCCACTCTGCAAGTCGGGCACGATTTCAAACTTCGGCTCGACCTCCGGCATCTCCGTGATCGGCGCCGACAGAATTCTACCCCACGCGCCATGGGATGGAGAAAACGCACACTGATATTTATTAAGCGCGTCCTTCGATTCGTCGCGGACGAGACACTCGGTTTGCATGACAAACGGCTCTGCGCCGTTTTGCGCGATGCTGTAATCCTCTGGATAAACGCGCCCGAAAGTAAAACGCTCACGATTCTTTTTCGATGACGCGCGATACGGATAAAGAATGTAGCCTTCGTAGAGGACTGCGTTGACCACTTTCTCGACCAGTTCGCGATTCATGCGGGTAAATCCGTTTTCCCGTTAGGAGCCTCGATGGGCTCGGAAGCTAGCAATCGCTCGATCGTTTGCTCCCAACTCGAAACTCCCACCCGTCGCCGGTATTGATAGAGCCGATCGAAGACGCCGCGCTCCAAGGGAATCCACGCGCTGTTTGGATAATGCTGATCCATGATTTCCTGCCAAATCGTGATCGGCATCCGGTAGGTACACTCTTTGTTCCAGGAAACTTGTTGAATTTGCAGTCGGCCATCCGGCCCTTCGTAAAAAATCGTCCCACTAAACAGGAAGAGCAGCGGCACTTCGCCGTCTTCAAGCGCGTAAAAATATTTCGTCGCAGCCACGTTCAAATCGTAGGTGCAGGGGCACGGATAGGATCGCATCGGTCCTGCCCGCGAATTGTCTGATGTTTGCGTTCGAATGAGTCCACAACCTTGCCCGTAAGGTTTGTCCCCACTGCTCCGGCTGGCCGAAAAGCTCGCTCAACTTTCCCTTTTCTCCGTCCGCATAAGTGCGCAGTGTTGGATGAATCTGAATCTGCGTTTGCAGCATCACGCTTTGGATTATTTCCGTTTCCGGAATGTTGGTGACCTCCGAGTTTGAAATGAAGGAGCGGCACGATGCCGTGAACAGCTCCCTCCACTCCCGTGACCTTGAAGTCGAGATCAGGCATCGTTCCGTCCGGCGTTGGGCACCGCCGCTTCGGAGCGCGGCGTCGATTCGTTAGATTGGCTGGCTCCAGCGTGCACGATGACCGAGTTTTCTTTCAACCTGGCAAAGAAAGCAGCGATTTCATTCCATAACTCCTCGCCGCCGGAGAGACTCCGCGCCAGTAATTCGAATCAAGCCCACCAGTTCGAAGCAGATGTCCATTGGCGCCAGGAAATATTCGCGCGCCTCTTCCATTTCGCGATTGACGAGCAACGCTTCGACATCGTGCTGCATTCCGCATAAGATCGACTTTGCAGCGACAAGCGATTCCGCAGGCGGTCAGCGGCAGAAGGGATTCGGTGGCGCCAGCCGGACTCGGGTAAAGCGCCATCCATCTCTTTCCTTAGGTGTGCTGTAAAAAAGGAAGGCCAGATTAATCGGGGAGCGACATTCCTCCCACTCCGAGATCGCTCATTCGAAACATCGGGCAGAGCGCAGGTGTCGCGCGGGGATCAGCTTGAATCTTCCACCGATCACGTTCTCGAAACGCAAGGCGCATGGATCGCAGGCGCAGGCGAGCTGGCGATCTCGACATTTCGAGCAAGATGCCGGTACTGGCGGAAGCGCTCACACTGCAAAGATCGCAATGCTCTGGCTCCGGAAGCTGGCGCCGGGCCATTGCGTTACTCGGCCGCTCCGGCGAGGCGGCGAAGCGTGGCGAAGGAGGATGATGACATCAATAAGTGGTAAGCGACAGACCGCCGGGCCGTCCTCAAATCATGCTTATCTCGTAATGCGCACCGGCAATTCGCGCCTCTCATCGCTAATTACGGCGGCGGAAGATTCGGCATATCGGGATGAATCGGCGCACGCGCCTCTGGATTGATCCCGGTCGAATCCCGCGAATTAATGTATCCTTCCGGCCTTCGCCGCGGCCTGGTTTCCTTGATATCCAAAGCGAGTTCTTCGCCTTTGATCGTGCCAGGAATGTGGACTGGGTCTGGTGGTTTACTCATATGGTTTTCCCTGCTTGGTTGCCAGTCCGTTGCCATTTGGCAGCGGACAATCGGTAAACTTTGGAACTGGGACAGCCCCGTTGGCGGCCGGTTTGGGATGCTCCTCGGCCAGACCTTCGACGTCGAGTCCGGCCAAATCCGGTGCTGCAGCATTGAGCGCTTCCTCAATGGAGAACCGGAGGGTCAATCGTGAGGAAGGGCATTCGTGGCGAATTTCCTTGCAGCTTTAGTTGGGCACAGCGCCCGTCCGGGAGTAACGCCAAGAAGCTCCACGTTGCCGCCATGCAACCTGAGCCGGGGTTTCACCTCTTCAAGGGCGCGCGTCGCACACGCGTCTCGAGATCGAGCGGATGCAGTCCGTGCAGCAGCAACAAACTCGAAACCAGCTGGTCACGGCCGAGTTCATCGATGGTCGATTGCCCGGTGGGGCCGGAGTCATAGATGATTTCCATGATGCGTTCCAACCCGGCGCCCTGCATTTCCAGCAAACGCCGCTACCAGTTCGCGCGCTCGCGTGCGCACCTGTTCGTCCGTTATTTCATCAATGCCCTGAATCAGATTCTCGATTCGCCCAATACGATCCTGAAAAGCCTTGGACGCTGGATTTTCCACGGATCGTAGTCCCCTTATTTCATGGCTGAGCTGCGGATCGATTCGCTTCAACGCGACAATCGCATCGGATGTTTACGGCAAATCCGCTTATCAAGCTAATCCGCAAAATTCCGATGAACACTTCCGAATTAAGCTAAATCGCCTTGGCGCCTCGGATAAGGCAATATAAGGGCAACGCAATGTTATTCATGCAGCGCGCCCGTGGGGATTCGAACCTCAAACCTTCTGATCCGTAGTCAGATGCTCTATCCAGTTGAGCTACGGGCGCTAAAATCTAATTTTCGCTCGTTTTACCTATAAAAAAGCCGTGCCGATGCAACACAAATGTATCCTCGTACCGAGAATATTCCGTAGCGAAAACCGTTGCATAAAGCAGCGACTGTCGATACTTCGAGGTCGCGAAAGATGCTCGTCTCCTCGTTTCATGTTCATGGTCGGAAATTTTTCGCACCACCGCGCCGGCCGGGAGGGCCTTGGGTGAGCAGATGCGATAGGGACTGCCAGAGAGCTGATGGGAACGCAGCCGGTTTCGGGTCAGATGTTTAGCGAGCAGCGATTCTTCGCACGAGGAACGCTTGCTACGGATTTAGCAACTATTCACGCGACCAGCTGAACGGCGGTTGCTGCAATCGGATTTTGTGATGTCCGCGGAGCCAAGCACGCACAGCGCCCGTCGCATAGCTTTTGCGGTTAGCCCTCATCACTTTGCGCCATTGTTTAATCGGAAGAGAGTGATATGGCTCAGGCAATTCCACGCTGAAGTATAGCAACAACGTTAGAGATGTCGGCCTTGCACTGGATGGGGGAGGGGGGTGCTGCAGGAGAGGACCCCTAAATCGAAATTGATTTCCACTCAGAAAATTTTTGGCAAATGACGTCTTGTCCAAGGATCTCCGGTTGGATGGGAAGAAAATCGACTCATCACTCAAACGCTTGTTCTCTAGCCAAAGGCGTAGCCGGACGTAGCTCACGCTGCGATGTTCGACTCCCGCAAGTAATGCCCAAACTGATGGGGAATCAACTGTCCCATCAGTGGTAACGACCGGTTGGGATAGAGCGGCTGGGTGGCTAAGTTGGAAGTGGTGAATCTCGACCGGCCACCAAAAGATACAATGCCCAGAGAGCTACGATCGGCGACACCGCGAACGCGCGCAGATTTCTCAGCGGGCGCTGCATCAGATTCAACCCTAACAAGAGTGATGGCGCTAAGACAATGCGGAACAGCTTCTGGCAGTAAAGAACAGGATCCTGGGCCGGGCACGCGAGGGCGCGCTTTTACTTCGCCGTTCTCGACTAAGTCTTCGAGGGCGCCCTCCCGAATACTTAGTAGAGCCACGGAAAACCGAGCCAGCTCGCCGCGGCTTCAAGATTGTTAAAACAGTCGCACCTGCAGGGAGGAACGCTCAGTTAGCGTCGCATACAGTTTGGAGTAATGAATCGCCTCCAGGCTCTTGACTACGAGAGCTGGATTTGACTTTCGGGCCGCTGGCGTGCGTGAGACGGCGAAGAAGCGCCGCGTTAAAGACGTAATCAAAATCCAGGTTAACACGATCAACAAACGAGAAGTCGCTGAAGCGATGGAAGTGATTCTGAGCTAATGCTTCTTCGTGTGCGAGGGCGTTAATGAGCTGCCCGATCTCGCTGCGCGTCCATCACTCCGTGAGGTATCCACACCATCAGCCGTTCAGCGTGGTGAAAGATTACGTCCGGCGGAAGCTTCATGTCACGATTATGGAGTGAATGGCGTTGCCCGGGTGGCAAGAGGAACGCCTGCCGCGACCCGACTGCGAAACTGCTTGTAGCCAAGAATCGCGAACAAAGGTCGAATAGAGCGAAGGTTCGCTCCAGCCGATAACCAGCAAAGCGGCCGCCCCGAAATAAAGGCAAGATTCCCGCACTATAAACGGTAAGATTATCCAGCTTCGCGACGCTCGAAAAGCATAATCTTCGGTGGTCATCCACGCCGCGCCGGTTATTTGGGTGCACGATCTCGTCAATCGTTCTTAACACCGCCGCAACGACGACGCGGGTCCGTCCCATCCCACGCGCGCGCGAGGCCGTTGCCGCGGTTTATCCGGTCGAAGAATTGCAGCCAAACCAAACATTCCCGCCGGATCAGTGTTTGCTTTGATGCGTATCTAAACGGGCTGCCTGAGTCGTGCCGCGCGCCAGAGTCACTCTCGCCGAACTCAGGTGTTAGTTGTTTAAATGTATTGCTATTAAAGTGCACTCTGGCTAAGATCGCCCTATGAAAACCGCTCGCGGCCGACAGTGGTTGTTTGTCGCTACTGCCCTGGCACTCAGCGGCGTGCGGGCAACGGCTGACGATGCTAATTCGGCGAGCCGCTGATTCAGGCACGGTTTGATCAATTGATTTCCACATCGTATCCAACAATAAGACCAGGCTTCGATCGACTCATCCAAACTACTCTGCCGTTGACTGATCCAGGCATCGCACGGAGTTCCGATCACAGAAAATTTGGTTCATCCGCTGGATCAACCACTAGTGATTGTAAATGAAGGATGGGGGCAGTTACCTGCAATCAGACCGAAGCGGGAGTCCATGCCAGAGCTTCGCCAAACGTCCGCTAGTCGCCATGCCCCGCCGCGAACTAGCGGCAAGACGCGATGATTGTGGCCTATCGACTGGGTTACTATTTAGCCATTTCGATCCCCAATTCGCACCCACGCGCGCTCGCTCGCGGCACCTCATCTTGGTCTCGTTACGATGTTATCGCTACTGCAGCAAGCACGGACTGAAGATTCTGCTGCCGTTTTTGACGAAATCTCAATAAGCTGTCCAGAAAATCCTACACAAAACAGCAAAAGCTGTAACAGCAGCGTCGCTTCCAAATCCAGGAATGCGCTCAGCAGCTCGTCAGAATGAACAATGTAGCGTTGGTCATCGCCTTGTATCGAAATCCAGCCGTGCCGGACCGGTTGGCAGCGCATCGCAAGAGCCACTGGACGTATAGCTCGGCGTAACGATCTCACACCGCTGAGCGACGCAATTCACAGCCTCGACCGCGAACTCGGTCCATCGGATACCGTTACCGCGCAGGAGGCAGTGGATCGTATGAACTAACGCGAGCGGAGGGCAAAATCTCAAAGGCAAAATGCCTGTCCCCTCGAAATTTAACGTGGCGCTCAAAAATAAAATGAACGGAATAGCATGCGCAGTTGTCAACGGTTTTTGTCTTAGCTGCAGGAGGACTAATGATGAAAGGACGGCAGGCACTTCTCTTCACATCCGACATCGAATTTGAATCGGTGGTAAGACAAGCCCTTCTCGGCACCGATACCGTTTTCCCTGGTCGCCCGAACCGTCTCTGATGCTTTACAAATTGCCTGTCAACGAGGGCGCGAGCTGGATCTCGCCATCATGACTTTTGGTGAAGGTTGCCACGGAATGACATTGCTGAGCGCCATTCATGACTGCTATGAACCAACTGCCAACGCTTGTTGTCGTCGAGAAAGATTCGGGGCATGCAAGCGCCTCGCGTATGCGAACGGCGCATGCGCTTGTCTGAGCAAACCCGTGTCTCGCTAGTGGAATTGACGAATGCCATCGCCGCATTGCAGCCGACCGCCCGGCAACTTGCCGTCGCCTAACCCGGGCCTGCTCCGGTCACTCTGCAAGGCCTCGGTGGCCAACTTCCCGGTGCTGGATGCTTCCGGACAGGAGTAGCGGCTGGGAGCCGGGTTTTCCGGCCCGCCCACATGAGGCCGTCACCCGCCTTTACGATGAAGCTAGCAACGTGATCGAGACACACGAGCACACGGGCGATCTCAACGAGTGGTGACCCGCGATTCAGTCTCGCAAATCCCGGTCAGCACGTGCAATGCAGGATGGCGTATGCCTGGCCCTCTTCTTCAGTTCCTCCAGCAGGCGACACGCTTCCAATGTGGGCTTACTAATGACCTCGATACCTGGGCCAGGCGAGGCACAACGACATTTTGGCGCCATCCGATTTGCCGAAAATCGAAAATTATCAGCTTTCTCCTGCTCACGCGGCCGATTGCCATGAAATGCTAGCGACCTCTGCAGCGTAAACTTCGCCGCATTTTAAAACTCGCCATTGAATTATGACCTCGATGCGCGATGCATCTGAATCGGTTATTATGAGCGGCTTCTTCGAGGAAGTGCAGCGAAGAAAAGTTTATCGGGTCGCGGCCGCTTACATCATAGCGGCGGGATTCATTATTCAGATCGGATCGGCTGTTTTCCCGGCGTGGGAATTGCCAAACTGGGCATTCCGTCTTGGTGGTTGTGCTATTACTGATCGGTTTCCCGATCGCACTGATTCTCGCCTGGGCCTACGACGTCACGCCGCAAGGGATTCAGGCGACAGCAAGAGTTCCGGGAGCCCATCGGCGCCGCAATCTTATCCTCCTCGTCGCCGCCGGCGCGATAATTTCTACCGCTGCGGGATTTTTCTCTTGCCGCGCGCCTCGGCGCGCAAGATCGACAAATCGGTGGCGGTGCTGCCCTTTCAAAATCTGAGCGATGAAAAGGCAAACGCGTATTTCGCCGAGGGCATCCAGAATGAGATTCTGACGAAATTAGCGACGGTTCGGGATCTCAAAGTCATTTCGCGAACCTCGACGGCGAAGTATCAGAGCAAGCCGGACAACTTAAAGACAGTCGCGCAAGAGCTCGGCGTTTCCACTATCCTCGAGGGGACGGTGCAGAGAGCTGGCGACAAAGTTCGGGTGAATGTGCAGTTGATCGATGCCCGCGCCGATACGCATCTTTGGGCGAACAGTTATGATCGTGACTTTAAGGATGTTTTAGCAGTTGAGAGCGAGGTCGCAGCGCAAATCGCGGACGCCTTGAAAGCGAATCTCTCGCCGAGCGAATCGCATGTCCTGGCCGCGGCGCGGACAGAGAATACGGAAGCTTATGATCTTTTCCTACGCGGTCAGTATGAGTTTCACCAGGCAGAGAGCAGTCTGGCCGCAGACGCCTACGATCGTGCCGACGCGTTTTACCGACAGGCGCTGGCACGCGATCCAAACTTTGCCGAGGCCGCCGCGGAGCTCGCACGCAATCGACTATCGCGACACTGGTTCGTCTCTCCTTTGGCGCCAGCGGAATTAGAGGAAGTGAAGTCGCTCATTGACCGCGCTCTGGCGCTGGCTCCAAATTCTCCGGAAGCGCACTTTGCGCTGGGATTATTCTTTTATTGGGGTCATCGCCAATACGAGAACGCGCTGGCAGAGTTCAACCGCACGCTGGAATTGCAACCTAACAACGCCGACGCGCGGGCGTTTTGCGCTTGGGTTTATCGCCGGCGCGGTGAATGGGAGCGCTCGCTGGCCGATTCTCAGCGAGCAGAGGAACTCGACCCGCGCGACGCCAGCATCCCGACCAATATTGGAGTGACCTGCAATATGTTGCGTCTGTGGAAGGATGCGGAGCGAGCCGAATTGCGAGCTCTCGCCATCGATCCGCACAACACGCAGGCAGCGATGTTCCTTGTCTTCACTCGCCTCACCACGACGGGCGATGTCGCCTCGGCCCGGCGAGCACTCGATGATTTTCCAGAGGTGATCAAAGGCATCCCCGGCGGCGCCGGCGGCCCCGTGGCGCTACCGGAGCCGGCGATGTTAGTGCAGTCATTGGCCCGTTGGTTTACCTCGACGTGATCGAAAGACGTTTCACCGATGCTCTTCAAGCTGTCGAGAAGAGGGTGGTCAACGACGATCGCGCACATCTTCAACAGCTTGCCGGGCGTGTCGCCATTCGCGTGCTGGCGGGAGAGCCTGAGGCAGCCAAATCAATGGCAGAAGAAGCGCTGCCGTTACTCGAGGCCAGATTCAGAGAGCGACCGGATGACACTTTCGCGATGACGGAGCTATCTTGGGTTTACCTCGCCTTCGGCACGCAATGCCGATGCGCTGCGCCTTTCTAGACAAGCGGCGGATACAATCTCCATCGAAAGGATGCTCTGGCCGGCCCAAATTTCCAGATCGGGCTCGCGCAAATCGAGGCACGTGCGGGCGCACCTGAGGAAGCCATTAAGAGGCTTCGACGTTTGCTCTCAATCCCGGCGGGCGGGGCAGCGTCCATCGCTGCTTTGAAGATTGACCCGGTCTGGGATCCGATCCGTAACCGTCCTGATTTCCAGCAGCTGCTCTCAGGTCCGGAGCAGATCGGACCTAACAAGTAACAGGAATTGAATCTTCGGAACTTCTCTGCCGAACTAAAGCGACGCAACGTGGTGCGCCGCCGGCGATATGTTACGTAGATCGCGGCGCAGGCGCCGCCCGTTTGAATCATAACCGCAGCGGAAGGAGAGATCCGAACCGTTGTTAAAGCCGAGTATAACAGCTGGCCCGTTCCTACTGCACCGTAGGTGACGATCGCTGCCATTGCCGCCGCGGTAGTTCGCTTTGAAGGTGTTGCCGCCGCTGCTGAAGGTCGTCCCATCCGCCAGGTTAGCGAAGGTGCCGCTGATTGGGTTAGCTGAGATATTGCTTGATCGCAGTGAAGACCGCGCCTGGTGTCAATGTTCCCGTGGTTCCTATCCACAAATTCAAAGGTGACACCGCTGTGAATGATAACTCCCCAGAGCGTTGACCTTCCCCACCGCGGGAGTAGTCCGGACTAAGACACATTCATAAGTCGAGAGCGGGTTAAACGTCAGGCTGTTATTGATAGTAAGACTGGCTGCGGTTCCCGCCGTGCCCGGCAACAGAACAGCTCCGGCGGCAACTCCATTGCCGACATTGACCGGCGCCGAGCAATCGTCCCGAGCGCCGCCGAGGAAACCGCCGTTGACCTGGCACGGGCCCAATGCCCGTGCCCGATCCGCCCTGGTTATTCACTGTTAGATGCCCGCGTGTAATGATGGTGCCTCCGGTGTAGGTATTTCTGCGAGCGAGAACGAAGCTCTCCTGTGCCGGTCTTCGCCAGCGAGCCACCGATGCCGCCATTGGCTCCGCCATCCTGGATCGAGCCCGAGAAGTTCGTGTTCTTGATTATTGCTCGCCGACCGTCAGTTTCCTGCTACCAAGGAAAACCACGGCCGTTACCTTCCATCGAGACCGACAGTCATCCCGGGAGCGGCGTGGCCGCTGATGTCCAGAGTTGCCGTTCCCGAAAACCTCCACGCGGGCAGTGCCGCCTCTGGAAGCATCGACAAAGTGAATCAAACCGCCCGGACCTCCGCCGCTCCCGCCATTCGCTATGAGGGTGGCGTTGCCCGCGCTGCCGCGAAAAGCGTCTCGGCGTTGAGCGCTCCGCTGACCGCACCGCCGTTAGTGGTAATCAAGGCGTTGCCCGCAGTCGAACCTGTGTCGAATCACGATGGTCGCGCCACCTGCACCGCTAACTTTGCCACCTTCGTTGATAAAAGTCGCATCGCCAGCTGTCGAAGTGTTGAGGAATGTCAATTCGCCGTCATTGCTGAAGGTGGCTTTGCCAGCGCTCGAGCTACCTGCAAAAACGATAGCTCCCGTGTTTGTAAACGAGGTTAAACTTCCCGCCGTCGCGCTGTTCGCGAAGACAATCTGTCCCTGAGGCCGGGTGTGAAATTCTGCACAATCCCCGAATTGTTAGTGATGCCTTTGCCGCTGATCGTCACGGTCGGCGCTCTGGTTGATGAGTGTGAATGGACTCGCGCCGGCATTGAATACGATACCGTTCACCTCGGTATCGGCTGCGAAGAACACGCTCTTTATGCCGGAAAATGCGAACGTTGCGGTGTCGGCTGCCCCATTTGGAATAGTAGCGGCGGCGTCCAGTTCGCCGCCGTATTCCATGTCCCGGAGCCAGGATTCGCCTTCCAGGTGGCGCCTCCCTGCGAAAGCCGCGGTTGCCAAGAAGAACAGGAGCACGCCGACTCCGCTGGATGCGCACCTCTGAACAGTCTTGGAACAGCCGGCGGCAGGGAGGCGAGGCCAGGAGACATGGTTGTCATCACGAGGGCTTTGTTAGGCATTTCAGGTTCATGGCCGGTGGGTCCAATGAGATTTCTTATGGACGCGACCTATGCGAGGCTTGAGGCTCGCCATAAATGAAATCATCCATCACGACGACATCGCGGGCGGGCGTTTTCAAGATCCGATTGCCAGAGGTAATGCGGACGAAAAAACGTTAGCTCTGTCAAATCTGACTCCCACGAACGAAAGGCTTCCACGCGCCTAGTAGGTCCCGGCAATACGTTCTGGCTTAAGCAGCAGGTTGCCGTCAACATCGAAGTAGTCGATCGTCGTGCTGTCGGCAGCATTCACGTCCGTGAACACGGCGCCGAACCCGTTGACCGTCGCCGATTGTGTAGTTCCAGGTATAAAGAAAGTGTTTCCGTGATGTTGCTACTCAAGGCGGTGAAGAGCCTCTGGGGACTAAACGTGCTAAAGCAGCTCGGGATAGACAGGGTGGATATTTCCAAATCTGACCGGAGTGTTTGTTGGATTGCTACTATTGGCGCTCACCTGAAACCCTGTTCCTAGAGTGAAGAATACAGCCCCACGCGGCGAGTTGCTGTTGAAGAAATTTGCCGGGAGCAGGTTCGGCGCGGAGAATTGATCTGGAACCCCGTCCCAGTTGATTTCACGGCGGCCACTGCCAAATGTGCCGCCTATTCCGTTATTCGTTCCCAGAGAAGCCCTGAAGGCATCCACCGCTGTCTGGATATCTGCTGGAGTTGCACCAGACGCTTCAAACACCTGCGGAGCAGCTGAAGCAGTTACTGGGTTGAAAATGAATGTTAAACCACAGCTGGCGATTGCCAGCGAGAGCCAATGTCTTTTCATAATATTTTTATAGGTTGCATGGGTTAGTTATCTTTCTTTGAGGTTGTGACATCTGTTCGGTGCGTCTGTTATTTCGTGCCGACATAAATGTGCTTCTATCTCCTAAAGCGGAAGCAGCGGGCCAAACCCACCATTCGGCAGGAAAATTTCTCTGACTTGCAGTGAGCAATACGTAACTGAAATGAAGTACAA
>ERZ1370068.2883-contig-2012_pt1 | contig 34650 bp, 65 predicted proteins | sample MGYA00561227_ERZ1370068 | MGnify/ENA primary metagenome ERZ1370068 (study PRJEB38410, sample SAMEA6850437) | metagenome | study: Metagenomic assessment of the ecological functions of the soil: analysis of the soil microbiota associated with the...
TGATGGTCGAACGCCAGCGCGAGCGGCCAAATGCACAATCACCTCAAATTTTTCGCGATGAAACAAATTCCGCACTGACGCGTCATCTCGAAGGTCGACACGGTGAACGGCCACATCTTTGGCGAAACCGGCGATGTTTGCATGCTTGATTCGTGGATCGTAAAAATCGTTGAAGTCATCGAGGATGGCGACCATGTGCCCGGCCGCGAGCAAGCAAGCGTTCAACGAGATGGGAGCCGATAAACCCGCCCCGCCAGTGACCAGAATTCGCATGGTGCCAGAAGTTCAACCACGAAGCACACGAAGTGCACGAAGAAAATTATGATTGCCTTGGCATTGCAGGGCGTCTGTGTCAGGACGCCTGGCGCTCAGTGACGACCGCATAATTCAAAATTGCGCCAGTGCATCAGTAGATAAATCCAGTTTAACACCAGCGCCGAGATGACCGCGCCGCGCACTAAATGTTTTCGCCGTTTGATTATAAAAACAGATCCGCAAACGCGGCCCGCGCAAGTTGCGAGCGTCGCAAACGCGTAGAGATCAAAGGCTGTCAGGACCGCAGAGCGCCGTGAACACGAGAGGGTTCCATTTCAATGCAGTGAGGAAGTGAGCGTGAAAAAATTGAATCCCGCATCGCGTCATGCCGCATGTGACGCATGGCAAACCAGTAATCTCATGAAACATGCAGCGCGGCCACGGCAAACCAACTGTCAGCCAGGTTGCCGCCAGACCCAGCGATGCAAGCGAGACGCTTAGCCAGATTAACTCGTGATCGATTTCACCTGGGGAAAGGCGCCGGACGCGAAGCCGCATTTTGACCGGAAGTCAATGGTGTGACGCGCTCCAAGCGCCTAATCCAAAAGCATCGAACGAAATGAGCATTATGCCGCCGCAGCAAACGATTAGCGGCAGGAAAACGGCAAGAACAGCGCGGCCAGTGTCGGTATCGTGGGCGCGCGCCAATCCGATGCAGCTGCAAACAAGCGCCCAAACGCCGGAGATCAGCCCGCCACAAACCGGGATCATCTGCAAAGGACCGGTAGAGCCTTGAGAAAAAGCGAGAACGCGGAAAGTGGTTTCAAACGATTGATTCGCGCCGCCGACGATCATCAAACAGAGATGCACGATTGCGCTGCCGATGAACAGTCCGATTACGACGAACAACGGTATCAGAACGATAAATGCAGCGGAACCAGGCGCCCATGCCGGCCATCGCGCCGAACATATCGTGACGATCGGCGAAGAAACCGACGGACTGCAGTCCCATCGAGAATAGAAGCGAAACGATGCCGCCAAGACATCCACCGATGAGCGCGTAAATGAGGCGGCTCAGCCTAAACCGCCTTCGCGTTTCATGACTCGAATGCTTCGCCCGGTTTCGTGAGCACCATCACCAGGTGTCTCGACGAATGCGTTGAAAAAGCCACGCTCTTGCCGGTGCTCCCACGGCAGAGCCGCTGCGCGGGGCGGCAGCTTCTGAGGTCGCGGCTGCGCTGATCTGCGCAGGCGGCGCACCAGGCGCCCCCGCCCCAAACTCTGTAAACTGCGAGAGCGGCTGCCAGTTTGCCATTCCTTCGCGCCACCCGATGTCCGTAGGAAACGAAAGCGGCCAGTGCGCAGACCCTCGCGAACTTCTTCTTCGGAAAATACGCCCAAACTTGTTGCGCCCCGATTAACATGAATCATCGCCATAGTGCGCTCGTTCTAATGAGGCTAGCGCAACGCAGCGCAAGGTTAAACGGGCGCGAGGTTAGAGAGTCACAAAGTTAAAAGCGTTAAAAAGGGGAATCCGTCTTGAACTCCTTTTAACTTTTAACTCCTCTGGCGCATCCAGCGCTCGCCAGAAATACCAGGCGGCCACCGAACGGTACGGGACGCCATTTTTCTCCGAACTTCATGAGCTGTTTTGGAGTGGGCAGTTTTCGGCGGCCGAAAGTTTTCGCGAAACCTTTGCGCACCCCGTAATCGTCAACCGGCCAGACATCCGGCCGGCCCAAATCGAAAGAAGAAGCATCTCAACCGTCCATCGGCCGATTCCACGCACCGTAGTCAGACGCGTAATGATCTCGTCATCAGTCATGCGGACAAGCGCGCGGCCCGACGGCACGGTGCCGTCGATGGTTTTCGCGGCCAGATCTTTTAACGCGGCGGTCTTTGCGCGTGAAAGACCAGCGGCGCGAAGTGTTTCATCCGGCGTTGCGAGAAGTTGTTTGGGATCGAGCCATTTTCTTTTGGGATAAAGAGCGCGGACCCTCCGAAAATAGTGGCCGCGGCTTTGCCGCTCAGTTGCTGATAAGCGATCGATTCTGCAAGCGCATCGAATGGCCGAACTGAAATCGCCGGCGTGATGTTGTAGCGACGCGAGCGCGCGATCAACTCTGCCATTCGAGGATGACTCGCTTTCAGAAGCCGGTGCGCGTGCTGATGGTTCATGAAAGTTAAGATTTCCGGGTACTCAGCGGGAGTAGATAATCTCACCGCCAATCACCGTCATTTCGTTCTGCGTTTCAAGAATTTCCGCATCAGGAATTTTCATAATGTCTCGTGACAGGACAGTGAAATCGGCAAGCTTGCCGACTTCGATTGAGCCTTTGTCCTTTTCTTCGAATGCGGCGTAAGCTGGCCAGATCGTAAACATTTTCAGCGCGTCCTCACGCGAGACGGCTTGCTCGGGATGCCAGCCTTCGCCCGACTTGCCCTTCGATGCTTTTGCGCGCGACGGCGGCGTAAAATTCGATCATCGGTTCGCCACGCTCGACCGGCGCGTCGGAACCTCCTGCAATGATACAGCCGCTCTTGAGGAAACTTTGCCAGGCGTACGCGCCGGCGAGACGATCCATCCCAAGTCGAGCCGGACGCGAAAAACAGATCGCTGATCGCATGTGATGGCTGCATCGACGGGATCACGCCAAGTTTTGCGAACCGCGGAATATCGTCAGGATCGACAATCTGAGCGTGCTCGATTCGCCAGCGTGGTTCGCGAATTTTCCGCTGTCGTCGGCCGGCACGGCTTTGAACGCTTGTTCGTAAAGATCGAGAATGAGTCGGTTAGCGCTGGTCGCCCATGCGCGTGTGTTTCCGACCTGATGCCGCGGCGCAGCGCCTCTTCGAACATTGGTCGAAGGTCTTCCGGCTTTCTCGCTGAGAAGACCGGAAGTTTCGGGCGCGTCGCTGTACGGCTTCAACAGAGCCGCGCCGCGCGAGCCGAGGGCGCCGTCGAACATGCACTTTGATCGTGCGCTGGGTGAAATGGTGATCGAACGCGTTGATAGTCGGTCCTTCGCGCAAGAAATTCTGCGCATCCTGGCCGGGACCGTAGACGGCGTTGACGAATCGAATTTTCGTTTTGCCAGCCTCGAATGCTTTCTGGATGAGATCGATATCTTCCTTTGTGGCTGCCGGCGTTCTGAATTTCGCACCAGCCGAGTTTGATCTCGCGGTCGATCCCGCGCAGCAACGCCTCTTCGCGCTCCGATTGAGTAGCTTTTGGAATGCTTTTTGCGACAAGGTCCTGCGCGTTATCGAGCAGCATTCCGGTTTGGCTCGCCGGTTGCTTTTCTAAAATTTGCCCGCCGAACGGATTCGGCGTGTTCCTGTCGATTCTGGCAATCTTAAGCGCCGCCGAATTAGCAACTGAAGCGTGGCCATCCGCGCGTGTGAGAAATACAGGATTGTTGGGCGCGATCTTGTCGAGGTCCTGGCGCGTTGGAAATTGCGGCGGCTTCCAAAACGTTTCGATCCAGCCGCGTCCAGTGATCCATTTGCCTGGGCCCGGTTTTGTCGACGCGTCCTTTCACCCTCGCCAGAAAGTCTTCAAGCGAATTTGTACCTTCCAGATTCAATCGCATTTCGCGCTCGCCGATTCCGAAGATGTGGCAATGCGAATCGGTGAAGCCGGGCACGACCGTGCGACCGCGAAGATCGATAATCTTCGCGGCATGAAATTTCTTCGCGTCTTCGTTTGAGCCAACGAAAGACGATCCGGTTGGTCTTTACCGCGACCGCTTCGGCCTTCGGTTGCTTCTCCGTGACGGTGTAAACGTTCCCGTTCGTCAGAAGAAGATCGACATCTTCAGCGCGTGCCATTGCGACAATGAAAAATCCAGCCAGAAAGAAAACTCAGTCGTTTTCGTCTCGAATTCACAGGCCGTCTTACTAAATGCTTGCAGCAGTGATGCTGACAACTTCCCCTGCAGAATCAAATGTCGACGCTTCCAGGCTTGACGCCTGCCGAACTTTTGTCGTCATCAGTTTTGCCAATCGTTCGCTTTTCTGTATCGGAAAGGGCGAACGCTTTTTGTCAGCATGAAATTGAATGATGAATTTTATTTTGCTACCGCCAAACAGATTTATAGAATCTTATGCTTCCCCTCAGGCGAAGAAACCTTAACCCTTTTGGACCGTCTGAACGCAGCGCATTCCGATTTCAACATTGATTCGTTGTGGTGGCTGGTGATGTCCAGCGGACGCCGCATTTGCCTGATATTCCATGGCCAACTTCTTTCCACGCTGGACCAACTGGATACCGCTCAAACTGGTGATCTGCGGCATCATCGCGGTCTGCGGATTGACCGCGGCGACCTGGTATTACGTCGACGCCGAAATACACAAAGGTTGGCTACGAACCGATCCAGCCGGTGCCGTTTCCGCACGACATCCACGTCTCGCAACTGGGAATGGATTGCCGTTATTGCCACAGCTTTGTGGAAATGGCGGCGCACTCGAATGTGCCGAACACCCAGACCTGCATGAATTGCCATACGCAGGTGCAAAAAGATAATCCGAAGCTGGAGCCGGTGCGGGCGAGCTGGAAGAACGGGCAACCCGGTCGAGTGGGTGTGGATCCATCGCACCGTCGATTACGTTTATTACAATCACGCGGCGCACGTGAACCGCGGCATCAGTTGTTTCAGCTGCCACGGCCCGGTCAATCATATGCCGATGGTGTATCATGGCCAAGCCGCACAGCATGGCGTGGTGCCTCGAATGCCATCGGCACCCGGAAAATTTTCTGCGGCCGGAAGATCAGGTTTTCAATCTCGATTGGAAACCGGACGATGTGAAACCGGCGGAATTTGTTGCGAAATACGGACAGCCGCAGGATGCGGGCGAGGATTTTTCGAAGAAGCAGAAACTCAGCCAGGCAGAGATCGGCCGGACGTTGAAAGAGCGCTGGAACATCAATCCGCCGACGAACTGTCAGGGGTGCCACCGATGAAACGCGTATTCCAGCATCCACCGGAGCCACCAACCGGGCAAGCATTACTGGCGCAGCCTGGGCGAGTACAGCGATACGCCCGAATTCCGCCAGTGGCTGGAACGCGAATTTCCCGCAGGGCGCAGCGGAGCTGAACGGCGACGAATGGTCGCGACGCGATTTCCTGAAATTGATGGGCGCATCGATGGCGCTGGCGGGGTTGGCCTAACGAGTTGTCGAAGGCCGGAGCTGCATCTCGTTCCGTTCACAAAGAACGTTGAATGGACGATTCCTGGAAAATTTCTCTACTACGCAACCGCGATGCCGCGGCGCAACGGCGCCATTCCGCTTCATCGCCACAACAGTGGACGGGCGTCCAATTAAGCTGGATGGCAATCCGTTGCATCCGGCTACTGGTGGGGCGACCGACACGTTCACTCAGGCGTCGATTCTCGAACCTATACGACCCGACCCGATCCAAACGGTTTGTCCGTGATGGGAAAACGACCAAGCGCGAAGATTTCGACGCTTACCTTGAGGACCTTCGCAATAAGCTTCTCGCCGATCACGGCGACAGCGTGGCGTTTCTCGTGGAAGAAACGAATTCGCCAACGCGCGAGCGTTTGCGGGGAGAGTTGGAAAAAATCTTCCGGGTATGCGCTGGTGTGTTTACGAGCCGCTATTGAGTCAGGGAACAATCGCAGCCACGCAGAATGCGTTCGGCGCTGGTGCGCGCGTGATTCCCAAATTCGATCGCGCCGACGTGGTTCTTGCGTTGGACAGCGATTTTCTTGATTGCGGCCAGGGTGATCTGGCGTCAGTCCGCGCATTTAGCTCGCGGCGGCGTGTGAGCACGCCCAAAGACAGCATGAACCGGCTTTATGTTGTGGAAAGTCGGTTCACGCTGCACGGGCGCGATGGCGGACCATCGGCTCCGTTGTCCGGCTAGCCAGATCGCCGCGGTAGTGCACGCTGCTGGCAGCTAAAATTCTAGCGGGAACAAACGATTCGAGTCTTGGATCGGTGATGGCAAATTTCCAGGCGCCGCCATCGAGTGCATCCGGGGCTGCGACCTTCGATGAGACATGGGTCAGCGGTTTGGCAAATGATCTAATGGCAAAACCGGGAGCGAGTCTGGTGCTCGTTGGACCATCCCAGCCGGTCGGCAGTGCATCTACTTGTGCATGCGATCAATGCAGCACTCAAAACTATCGGACAGACGCTGGTTGTTCGGCAAATCCCGCGTAATCCGAGAACAATCGAGATTTCTCAACTCGCAGCTGACATTAACGACGGGCGGATCAAACACCTTTTCATCCTTGGAGGCGACCCGGTTTACAACGCGCCGCGCGGATTGGCTCAGGACAAACAAACAAATCTCCCGCTGGATTGGTCTGAGCTGCAAAAACGGGTGCCCGAGATTGTCCGGCTCGGCTATCACGAGGATGCCACATCAGCATTGAGCCAATGGCACGTTCCGGCCGCACATTTTCTGGAATCATGGGGGACGCGCTTACTGCCGAGGGCGATTACTTGTCGATCCAGCCGATGATTTTGCCGATCTTCGGCGGTCTTTCAGAAATCGAGTTTCTCAACGCTTTGCTCGGTGGACCGAAAATCGAAGGACCAGAGCTGGTTCAGGAAACGTTCCGCTCTACAAATCCGCCTGGCGATTTTCAAACTACGTGGTCGCGTTTCCTTCACGATGGGTTTGCAGCGCACGTTCAGCCGCGTGATCAGCCCTCGGCTTTCAGTGCGAATGCAGGCGCCCCGGCGAATCAAAGTCCGTGGACAGTGCCGCCGGCACCAACGCCAGATTCACCAGAGATTGTGCTAACCGCCAGTTATTCGATGGACGACGGCCGCTATGCTAACAACGGCTGGCTCCAAGAATTACCTGATCCCATAACCAAGCTTACCTGGGACAACGCAGCACTGATTAGTCCTGCTTATGCAAAAAGCTCGGTGTGCTGACTGGAGATTTGATACAGATCGCAATTAACGAAAAGAGCGCCGGCGGTCAGCCAGTCAAACGCGAGCTGGTCATCGCGGCGCTCGTGTCTCCTGGTCACGCCGACAACTCTGTTTCGATCCCGCTGGGTTACGGCGCGAAAAATGCCGGAGTTCGATGGGCTGCCACTACGCGGGTGGCGCGCTGAAAGAAAGACCAGGCATCGCGGAGCAGTCTGGTTTCAACGGCTACTTTCTACGCACGGCGGCAAATCCGTATTTCGTCACCGCTGGCGGGAAGGGATTGAAAGCGTGCAGGTGACAAAAGTTGGTCGCACTTATCCGTTCTCGATTACGCAGGAGCAGTTCAGCATCGAGGGCCGCGGTCTTGTCGCGCGAAGCGACATTGGAAGGCTACCGCGACAAATAATGAGTTCGCGAAAAAAATTCCGGGAGAGGAAGAACTGCCGCATCCGCCGCCGAGCCATCTACACGCATCCGCCGCTGACCGCACCGCAGCAGTGGGGAATGAGTATCGATTTGAACGTATGCACGGGTGTAGTGCGTGTGTGATCGCCTGCCAGGCCGAGAACAACGTCCCCGTGGTCGGCAAGCTACAGGTATCGCATGGCCGAATCATGCACTGGCTGCGGATTGATCGCTATTACGCCAGCCGGAAACCGTATACAGCCAGGACCGCGGCGAGTGGCCAGAGAATCCCGAGATCGTGCATCAGCCGATGCCGTGCCAGCATTGCGAGAACGCGCCGTGCGAAACGGTTTGCCCCGTCAACGCGACTGTTCACAGCGAGGACGGTCTCAACGTCATGGCTTACAACCGCTGCATCGGCACACGATTTTGCTCGAACAACTGCCCCTACAAAGTGCGTCGATTCAATTTCTTCGATTACAATCAGCGACCGGTCGGCAAGAGAAAAGTCGTCGGCGCGTTAAACATCTACGAAGAATATTTCGCGCCGCTCACAACCAAAGGCGCACCCGACACGATCAAGATGCAGAAAAATCCAAACGTTACCGTGCGGATGCGCGGTGTGATGGAGAAATGCACGTTCTGCGTGCAACGCATCGAGGAAGCAAAGATCGCGGCGCTCGCGCGCCGGCGCTTCGCCGGAGACGCAGAATCCCGCGCGATTCTTTCACCTCGGCCTGTGCGCAAGCGTGTCCCACCGAAGCGATTGTCTTTGGCGATATCAAGGATCCGGAAAGCCGTGTGTCAAAAATGAAACAGCAGGATCGGAATTACCGAATTCTCGATTATTTGAACGTCGTCGCCACGAGTCAGTTATCTCGCGCGCATTCGCAATCCAAACCCGAAAATGCCTGACGCGGAAAACATCGGGATCGCAAGTTTTGAGGAGAAATTGCCGGAATGAGGAACAGGAACATGGACATTTTGTCTGCGCGCAGGCCGCAGGTCGATCTTCCATAAAGCATGGACGGAGCATCAACATCACCAGAGATGATCGAAGAGGCGGAACAGCAGATCGCACGCGTGCCGCTTGTTCTGCACCGGCGCAATTTTAACTGGCTGACGGAACGGATCTCCGGAGTGGTGGAGCAACCCCGCCCCGCGTGGTGGTGGGTGGCCTTCACCATCACTGCAAGCATCGCGACCTTCGGACTTTTTGCATTGGCTACCAGATTTCCACCGGCGTCGGCACCTGGGGAAACCAGATCCCGGTAGGCTGGGCCTGGGACATTACCAATTTCGTTTTCTGGATCGGTATCGGGCACGCCGGCACTCTTATCTCCGCGATCCTGTTTTGCTCCGGCAAAAATGGCGCACGTCGATCAACCGCTCCGCGGAAGCGATGACGCTTTTTGCGGTTATCTGCGCGGCGATCTTCCCCGGCATCCACGTCGGGCGGTTCTGGATGGCGTGGTATATGGCCCCGATACCAAACAACTGGGGTATCTGGCAAAATTTCCGCAGCGCGCTGATGTGGGACGTGTTTGCGGTCTCGACCTATTTTACTGTCTCGGTCCTGTTTTGAGTACACCGGGTTGATTCCGGATTTGGCGACGTTGCGTGATCGGGCAACCACAAAGGTCAGAAAGTTTCTTTTCGGAATTTTCGCGTGCGGCTGGCGCGGATCCAATCGCAACTGGCGCCATTACGAAATGGCATACCTGCTTTTGGCCGGCCTTTCTACGCCGCTGGTCCTCTCGGTGCACAGCGTGGTATCATTCGACTTCGCTTCGACGCTTATACCGACCTGGCACACCACAATCTTTCCGCCCTATTTCGTTGCTGGCGCGATCTTCGGCGGGTTCGCGATGGTGCTGACCCTTCTCCTGCCGGCGCGTGCCATATTCAAACTGCACGATGTGATTACTCCCCAGCACGTCGACAAAATGGCAAAGATCATTTTGTTAACCGGCTCATTCGTCGCCTACGCCTATTCAATGGAGTTTTTCGTGGCTTGGTATAGCGGCAATTCCTACGAAAAGTTCGCGCTTTTGGAACCGCATCTTCGGTCCCTACTGGTGGTACTGGTGGTTTGGCATGCTTTTCTGCAATTGCCTTTCGCCGCAACTTTTCTGGTTCTCGTGGTGCCGCCGGAATGTGTTTGTCGTCTTTTTCGTCTGCATGTGCGTGAACGCGGGCATGTGGTTTGAGCGCTTTATCATTATTGCCGGCGGCTTGATCCGCGATTTCCTGCCATCGTCCTGGAGAGTATTTCATCCAACCTGGGTGGATATCTGGACCTACATCGGCACAATCGGGATTTTCACTTCGCTGTTTCCTGCTTATTCATCCGGTTCCTGCCGATGATTGCCATGTCGGAGGTAAAGACTGCAGTGCCGGAGGCGGACCCGCATTACGGCACACTACCCGGGGTTCAATCCGTATCTCCCGGAGGAAAGGAGCACACGCGATGATGAGGACTCCTGCCGGTCACAAGGTGTACGCCATGGCTGCGGAATATCCCAGCGCGGCCGCCCTTTACGAAGCAGCCAAACATGTCCGTGATGCTGGCTTCAAACGCTGGGACGTTTATTCCCCGTTTCCAATCCACGGAATGGACGAGGCGATGGGGCTGGGAAAATCCTGGTTGAGCGGGTGGGTTTTGTTCGGCGGCGTCACCGGTTTGCTTACCGCCGCTGTCGTCGAATTTGGGCCGTCATCGATTCTCTACCAGCTCGATTGTGCACGGCAAGCCGTGGAACTTCTGGACGGTTCCGGCGTTCTTCCCGATCATGTTTGAACTGACGGTCCTTTTCGGGGCGTTCGCCGCATTCTTCTCGATGCTTGGCATGAACGGATTGCCGCGCTGGTATCACCCAATGTTCAGTTGGGAACGGTTTATCCGCGTTAGCAACGACGGATTTTTCCTCGCGATCGAATCGCACGATCCACGGTTCACCGAAAACGGTGTGCGCGAATTATTGGAAAGAACCGGAGGCGAACACATCACCATTGTGCACGAGGACTGAATATGTTGCGCGGCTTTCTGGTGATTTTTATTCTGTGCGGGATCGCGATCCTCGCGGTCTTTGGATTTCGTGGACAGAAGAGCACCGCCCCGCCGACTGAGGTTTTCCCCGATATGGTGCGACAGATGAAGGTTCGTGCACAAGCACCGCTTGGTCTTTTTGCCGACGGGCGCGGACCACGTCTGCCGGTCGCCGGCACTGTGCCGATTGGCTACGAGATGCCAAAGCCGGGCGTTGTAGCCGGTTCAACTGATGCCAGCCTGCCGGGGTCAGCGACCCCGGCTACAGGGACCTGGTCGCATCCGAATATTGGTTTCAGCGAGGGCACTGATTACTACAACACTGGCAAGATGGGCGATCACTGGGGAACAGGCATTCCGGTTCCGGTTTCGCGCGAGCTGATGGAGCGCGGGCAACAGCGTTTCAACATCACCTGCGCGATGTGTCACGGCGCTACTGCAGCGGGTAACGGGATCACAAAGCAATACGGCCTCGCGACTGTCGTTACGCTTCAGGATGAACGAATCCGCAAGATGTCCGATGGCGAGATTTTCAACACCATTACGAATGGCAAAAACACAATGATGGCCTACGGGCCAAACATTATCGTGCCCGATCGCTGGGCGATCATCGCGTACTGCGCGCGTTACAGCGCAGCCAAAACGCAACGACGGCCGATGTTCCTGAGGACCGGCGCGCAGAACTGGAGAAACAATGAGCGAGCGTTCCCACACTGTTCCAACACCGGAAGGCGAATATTTCGAGAGCAACCGCTTTGCAGGCCTCTCATCGCTCCTGGGATTGATTGCCATTGTGGCGCTGGCGCTTTGCGTCGTGGGCGCATTTCTAAATCCGCACCAATTCAGTTATTCGTGGCTCTTTGCTTTTGCATTTTCTTCACGCTGTGCGCTGGCTGCTTTTCTGGACGATTGTGCATCACGCCACGGACGCCAACTGGTCGGTGGTTGTGCGGCGCCAGTTGGAAAACATTGCGGTGTTACTGGTGGTGCTGGCGATTCTTTTTGTGCCGATCCTTCTTCTGCGGCGCCATCTGTATTCCTGGATGGACATCCGCCCGGTGTCGAACATGCGCTTGATGCGAAGCGTGCCTATCTCAATTGGTCGTTCTTTCTAATCCGCGCGGTCGTGTTTCTGGGCTTTTTCCTTTGCGCGTCGCTCGTTTTGCGCCGCTTATCGGTGAAACAGGACAAGGATGGAAATCCACGGTTCACCATCTTAATGCGCAAGAGTCGCGTTTATCAGCCTGCCAATGTTCGCGCTTTGTCTCACCTTTGGCGCGTTCGATTGGCTGATGAGCCTGAACTATCACTGGTTCTCCACCATGTTTGGCGTGTACCATCTTCGCGGGCGCGGCAGGGAGCTCGATGTCGCTGCTCGTCCTGGTCATCACAGCATTACGACGGGCTGGATATTTGAAGGACATCATCACCGTCGAGCACTACCACACCATGGGAAAATGGATGCTGGCCTTCTGCATTTTCTGGGCCTACATCGGCTTCGGCCAGTATGCTCATCTGGTACGCGAACATACCGGAAGAGACGCAATTCTTTATCACCCGAAACACTGAATCGTGGTGGGCGCTGAGCATGCTGCTCGTAGTAGGACGCTTCTTTATCTGTTTTGGGATTCTCCTCTTGCAATCGATCAAAAGGAGCCGCGGCATCTTTGCTGGGTCGCGGGATGGATTCTGTGCATGCAAATGCTGGACATGTACATCATCGTCCTGCCCGCGTTACACGGCACAGGGGTGCACCTCAGCATCTGGGATTTGCTTTCCCTCATCGCCATCGGCGCAACGCTCGGTTTTGTTTATCTGCGAATTGTGCCTCGGACTTCTCTCTTTCCAGTCCGCGATCCGCGCCTGATTGAATCTTTGAACCTGGTGAACTGATATGGCTGATACCGAATCACTTCGTCAAGTTGCCCATGCGACGCACTCCGTTGTCGGCTTGGTTCGGGATCGTGCTTCTCTTTGCGCTTTTGGTGTGATCGTGCTCGCGATCATTGGGCCGGCGCCGCGTGGAAGCGATTACGAAGAAGCCCGGGCGAAAAAGCGCGTGGAGAATTTGAAGACTGTGCGCGAGGAAGCCGACAAGGCTTTGACCACTTATGGTTGGATCGACAAAAACAAAGGCGTCGCTCGCATCCCGATCGAGCGTGCCATGGAATTGACGGTTGCCGAGCTGGCGAAGCAAAAGCCGGCGCCGGCAGGTCCGATCGCTACGCCCGAGGCGCAAGCAACCGCAAGCGCTCCAGCGAGTGCCACTTCCCCGGCCCCTGCTACGTCTCCGAAACCCGGCGGCGCACAAGCATCACCTCAAGCGGTTGCGCCTGCTGCACCTCAAGGAGCGGCGGTCTCTAGTCCGCAGCCTTCACCGGCAGCCCAGGCATCGCCATCTCCGGCCGCTTCCCAGGCGCCAACTTCACCAAGCCCTGCCAAAAGCCCATGAACGCCACCGGAATTCCACTAAAGAACCGGCTATTTCCGCTGCCGCAGGTGACACGGAGCAATTTGAACGCGCCCTGATCGACGCCTCAACACGCGTGCCGGTGTTGATCTTTTACACTTCGGCGGTGGCGTGGCTGATCCTCGGCACGCTGCTAGCTGGTTTCGTTTCATTCAAGCTGCACACACCGGATTTGCTTTCTGACATCAGTTTCCTCACCTGGGGACGCGTGCGCCCTGTCCACATGAACGTGATGGTGTACGGCTGGGCGTCCATGGCTGGCATGGGCACGGCGATCTGGCTGATGGCCCGATTGTGCCGCACAGTTCTGCGTTATCCGCTGCTCTTGGTTGCGGGCGCTGGATTTTGGAACCTGGGAGTTTTCCTCGGCGTGTGCGGAATTCTCCTCGGCGATAGCACCGGTTATCAGTGGCTCGAGTTCCCCAGCTACGCTGCCATCATTCTTTTTGTCGCTTACACGCTCGTTGCCTCTTGGGCCGTGCTGATGTTTCGGTTTCGGCGCGGGGAACAAATTTACATTACGCAATGGTATTTACTCGCTGCCTTCCTCTGGTTCCCTTGGCTTTACGCGGCTGGCCAGTTAATGCTCTTCGTCGTCCCAGTGCAGGGAGTGTTGCAGGCGGCTGTCGGCTGGTGGTACGCGAATAATCTGCTGTTCCTCTGGTTCGGCGCGATTGGTCTCGGCACCGCGTATTACATGATTCCCAAGGTGATCGGTCGGCCGGTTATGCGGTTATCATTTGGCAACGATCGGTTTCTGGAGCTACGCGTTGTTCTCCAGTTGGACCGGGATGCAGCGCCTCGTCGATGGACCGTTCCCAGCCTGGATGGTCACTGCAAGTATCGCGGCCACAATCCTCACGCTGATTCCCGTCGCGACCGTTGGGCTCAATCATCACATGACGATGCAAGGGCTATTTCCCGCTGATGCGCTACAGTCCGACGCTTCGCTTTACCGTGTTCGGTGCGATGTCTTACACCGTCTTTAGTCTGGTCGGTGTTCTGATTTCGCTGCGCTCCGTTGCCCGCTACGTGAACTTCACGCAGGCGAGCATCGCGTATTCACATCTCGGCCTTTATGCATTTTCCACGATGGTGATTTTCGGCTCAATGTACACATCGTGCCGCGACTGATTGGACGCGAGTGGCGCTATGGGTCGTTGATCAAACTGCATTTCTGGGCATCGGCCTACGGCATTGGGCTGATGACGCTGATGCTTCTCGCCGGCGGCCTTACTCAAGGCAGCGGGCATGGAAAATCCTTCGCTCGCTTTCAGTGAGAGCGTCGAATCGGTGTTGCCTTTACCTGCGCGGACGCAGCTTGTCCGGCATTTTTGCTGACGGTGTCGCACTTCGTCTTTGCGTATCACTTTGGATTGATGCTTTTCGGCCTGGGTCGCAAATCGACCGTGCCCACATTTCTTAATCCAGTCGAAGCGGAGGGGGCTGAAGCGCGCACTGATGAAAGCGACTCGCCCTCTTTTCCTCGGAATCTTCGGGACGTTTGCGTTCTCCCTGGGTGGGATTGACTGTGATCCCAAATTGGCAAATCGGGACACCTCAATCCTCAATCTGACGAGGAAGGCACGGATATCTATCCAATGCCGCAATCGGGAATGGTCACGCGCGGCGTGCGCGTTTACGCCGCGAACGGCTGCAACTATTGTCACAGTCAACAGGTCCGCGCCGCAGTATTCGGGCGCCGATATCGAGCGAAAATGGGGTGACCGCCGCAGCGCGCCACGGGACTACATTTTCGAGCGACCTGCTTTACTTGGGAAGATGCGCATGGGTCAGGACCTCGCGAACATCGGCGCACGCGCGCCAAAGGAAGAGGAAAGTCCTTCGCCCGCCGGCGGGGCAAGTCCCGCGCCACAAGCAGCGGCGGCCTCCCCGGGCACCGTAGCCTCGGCGAAGGCGGCCAGTCCGCCGCCAGCAACTTCTCCTTCGCCTCGCAACAGCGCCCGCAACGTCACCTGGTGCTATTGCATCGAAACCGCCAACCAGCCCTGGTCCGGCGAGTCCTCCACCTTCAAAGTCTCCTGCAACAGCAGCGGCTGGGGGCACAAGTCCAGCTGCGGCTGCATCACCGCCTTCGGCAGGACCACCGTGGCCCGAGCAAACGGCGGGATTACCACCAATGTATTCCGCTGCCTGGCATCACGTGCATCTTTATTCGCCGCGCAGTATCAATCTTGACTCGAACATGCCGTCCTATCGTTTTCTTTACCAAACTCGCCGAATCAGTGACGCGCGTTCATCAGACGCTTTGCAACTTACCGGTTCCGACGCCCCGCCTGAGGGTTGGGAAATTGTTCCCACTTACGATGCGAAATGTCTTGTGGCCTACATGATGGCGCTTAATCAATCGCATCCATTGAAGAGACGTCAGGTCGGCCGGTGCGGCGGCAGCCGCGTCACCAGCGGCTTCACCTTCGCCTGCGCCTGGAGGACAACCAGCAAAATGAACGAGAACACTCCACCACCGGAGCCGCCTTCCGGCCAGGGTATGGATTACAGCGAAATCGCTGATGTGCACGGGATGTCCATGCTGCGGTGCAGCGCGAGAAACGCGAGCCGCGTGTGGGTCGCGAACCGCTTTCCATCTGGTTGATCGCAGTGTACGGACTGGCAGTATTTTTGGCGGCGCTTATCTCGGCCGCTTCTCGGGAAATTTCAGCGGTGAAGCGCTCGACCCATACGGCGGTGAAATGCCCACGATGAAAAAGTTACCGGACCGCAGGGCGCCCAACCGGAGGCCGAACTTTCGCCGCACGATCGCGGCAAAGAAGGTTTTGCGGCCAATTGCCAGACATGTCATCAAGCGAACGGTCTCGGCGTGGCAGGGCGGTATCCGCCGCTGGCTGGTTCGGAATTTACGACGGGCGGCTCACGGCGTCCGGCGATGATTGTTCTCAAGGGTTTGACAGGGTCCGGTCAACGTAAAGGCCAGCAATTCGGCGCGGCCGTGATGCAACCGTGGGACAAAACATTGACTGACCAAAAGTTGCCGACGTTCTCACATACGAGCGAAGTGAGTGGGGAACAACGCTAGCCCGGTAACAGCCGAACAGATCGCCGCGTTACGCAAGGAGCTTGCAAGTCATTCCAATTCGTTTACTGAACCGGAAATACTTGCGGCTCCCGACGAAGATCTTCCCGGCGGCCCACCGGGTGGTGCACCTCCCAAACCAGGCGAAGCCGCAAAGCCGGGCGAACCACCAAAGCCGAAAGGGTAGCGTGCAGTTTGGCCGCGAGGGCGGGCGTCCCGGGTATTTGATTTTCCTGTCGCGCTTAGTAAGCGCCTAGCCTTCTCGGTTCGGAGTGCCGAGGATGTGGCTTTTCGGCGGCATCATCACGTTGTCGAAGTTTTGGGTGAACATCGCAGCCGCGAAGAAAGCGACGGCGCGCAATGTTTCCTTACCGACATTAACGAGGTCGTGTTTTACCGGCGTTGGAATGGCAAAAACACTCCCCGACCGACGCGGTAGGTGCTGCCATCTTCCATGTGCAATTCCCCGTTGCCGGCGATGATGCATTGCGTCTCTTCGGTGGCATCGGTAGTGCCAGCCGAGCCGTTTCCTCGGCTCGATCTCATAAACGATAGTGGAAGATGCGGTGGCGCCATGGCCGCCATACGACGGCGAAAGCGCCAGCCCAATGAACTGATTCATCATCCTCAGCCCATACCTCAGTTCGCTTAAGTTTGTCAGACGCAACTACTGGATTCGTGGCGCCGAGGCTAGGGTGTGGCTTTCCATAGTCAACAACAGAAGCGCATTCTAGCACATTGCAGCCGGCGCACGACGACTATGGAAGGGCGTCGGCGAGCACTTCGGCCATATGCTTTGGCCGGATATTTGTAAGATCGCTGATTTGATGCCGGCAACTTGTCCCTGAGGCGATGATCTGTGTCTCGCGGCCTTGATTATCGAGCTTGTCGATCAAATCCTGGGCGACTTGGACGGAGAGATCATATTTCTCGGCGAGCGCTCCGAACGCGCCTGCCATTCCGCAGCATGCGGTATCGAGCACCGTCGCTTTCCTCCCGGGCAAACGTTCCGCGAGTCTTCGCATGAACGCAGGATTCATGATCGATTTGGCGTGGCAATGCGGATGAATTGCGAACATTCACCGGTGAATGCTCGGAAGTGCAGAGCGTCCGGTTCATGCTCGAGCAAATCGTCCACAAATTTTTCAAACAAAAAACAGCGGTTCGCTATCTTCTCCGCGTTCTCGATCCTTAGCTCGCGATAATCTTCCACGAACATCGACCAGCATGATGGCTCAAGAAACAGAATTGAGTGCTGGAGGTCCGAGCCGGACTGGCATTATGGAGTGATGAGAGAAGATCCACATTGTCTTTTCCGACTTTCGCCGCGGCGTCGAGATTTCCCTGACTAAACGCTGGTCGTCCGCAGCAGCGCCGGTTCTCTACGAGCGAAACTTCGAACCCGAGCGCCTCCAGCACTTTGACCGCGGCAATTCCGATGTGTGGTTCGTGGTAGCGCACAAACGTGTCGTCCCAAAGAATGACGGGGCCTCGCTTGTAGCCGCGGGCGTTGACCGCGGCGCCGGGGCATGCGACCCCGGCTACAGCGTGCCTCCCAAACCAGTTGATCGAATCGCTCCTTCGCGTAGTGTGGCAACGAACGTTTCGCTGAAAGTCCGAGCGTCTTTTCCATCGCGATCACGGACTGGCTTTGTAATCGAGAAAGCCAGTTTGCGAGCGCTGGCATCGCGCAGCCGATTTTGCCTAACAAATCGACGTTGCTGAGAATGCGTTCACGCAACGGCAGACCGTCGCGCTGATATCGCGCATGCATCAATTCCGCTTTGATCAGCGACAGATTCACGTTGGACGGGCATTCGGGTGTGCACCCTTTGCAAGAGAGACAATTGCTCAGTGCGGCGTCCAATTCCGTAGAACGCAAGGGATCGTGCCCGTTGACGCGCAGTTCCAGCGCAGCGCGGATGATGTTGGCGCGGCCACGCGTGGACATGACTTCTTCGTGCGTGGCCATAAACGTTGGGCACATGATGCCGGTTCGTTTAAGGCAACCGCCGCAGCCGTTGCATTGTTCCAGGTTGCCGATGAACGAATGATCTTTGAACGCGAAGGCGAGCACGGGGTTGAATGGGAGCTCCAGCGGTCGTGTGAAGTTTTCGCGCAGATGATTGTCGATTCTGTGTCGATGACCGTCCGGCTCGGACCCAGCGGCGAAAATCTTTCCCGGATTGAAAATGTTTTCGGATCGAACGATTCGCTTGATCTCGCGCATTACTCCGAGCAGCTCATCGCCGAGTTGCTCCCGCATGTATTCGGTGCGCGCGATGCCGACACCGTGCTCGGCGGAAAGCGAGCCTTTGAATTGCCGCACCAGCGCAGAAGTTTGATCTGCGACCTGCCGAAACTTTTTAGATCGTTTGCACTATGCAGGTCGAGCACTGGGCGCACGTGTAGAAGTCCGCTGGCGGCGTGACCGTAGTAACTCGCTTCCAGTGCGAGCGGTTGCATGATCGATCGCAATCCGCGTACGTATTCCGGCAACTGCGCCGGGCGAACAGCAGCATCTTCGATAAACGCGACCGGCTTGGCAGGCCCGATGCAGCCGGTCAAAGCGAGAGGCCGGATTTGCGCACCGACCAGACCAGATTCATTTGCGCTGGCTCGGTGAGGATTTTCGGTGCGCAGGCCGATTTTTCTCGCTTGTAGAATCGACAATCGTTCGGCGACGTCATCATAGAACTCAACGATCAAAATCGATTCGCAAGGCTGCGTGTCGAGCTCGAGCAAGTCGCGCGCCGCCTGAAAATGGAGCTGGCCTTTGGTTTGATCGAGTAAAGGACGATCGATGTGCTCAATGGCGGCCGGTTTAAGATCGAGAAGCTCAACCGTGGCCTGCATCGCTTCATCCACCGAGGAAAAAAGATCAGGCCGAGGCCTTTTTCACTGGGGCAGCGGCGAAATCTTGAGTTCGGCGGAGAAAATCGCAGCGAGCGTTCCTTCGCTGCCCGCGAAAATATTCGTGAGATCATTGGGCGCACGCAGGAACCTTTCGATGCCGTAACCGGGCCAGCGTTTTATCAAGCCCGGCGGCCAGCGCTCGACCATTTCCGCGCTTCGTGCCCGAATGAGATTCTCGATTTCAGCTCGCTCCGCGCACAACGATTCGTGCATTGGGCCGATCGTTTCGATGCGACCATCGGCCATCACGACTTCCAAGAGATCACGTGATCGGCGGTTGTCCCGTAAATTGGGCAACGCGCGCCGGAAGAATTGTTCGCGATCATTCCGCCAAGCGTCGCTCGTGAGCTCGTTGCTACATCCGGACCGAAACAAAATCCATGAGGCCTTAGAGAAATCGTTGAGCTGATCGAGCACAACGCCTGCCCGACATGCACGCTGCGTTTTTCGAGGTCAAGGTCAGTGATCTGGCGGTTGTAGCCGCGAGAACTCGACAATCAAACCTTCGCCAATCGCGTTCCCCACCAGACTCGTGCCGGCCCCACGCGGAGTGACTGGAAACGCCCGAGTCAGCGGCTGCGCGAATGACTGCGCTCGCTTGCTGTGCGTCTTTCGGAAACGCCACGCCGATCGGCTCGATCTGATAAATCGAAGCATCAGTCGCGTACAGCTGTCGCGTCAGGTTATCAAAGCGAACATCACAACCGGTTTGCCTGATTTTCCTTTCCTGCGCGGAAGTCATTTCGACCACTCAAATTATCACACGCGCGAAGCGATTTAGAAACTGCAGAACCCTGTCTCGTCGCGACAAACGAGACGGCCTTGTGGCCGACATCCGCCTCAGGCGGACCACTACAGCAGGTTCAGCTGTGCATTTTCCGGTGTCGTCTCGGCGAAGCGGACACCAGCGCCGATGAGACGCACCGGCTTTCCGGTGCGACCAAACGCTTCATCGAGAAGAGCGCGGAAGTCTGGTAACGTCGGCGCAAGGCCGGCGCGCTCAGCAGTAGTTCGCGTGAAATCGTTGAATTTCAGTTTCACGAATATTTTTGTGATCTCGCGGGTTGATTCCTTTTGCGCCAGATCAGCCATCAAATCCTGAAAGAGCTCCTCGAGCTTTTCTTCGCATTGCTCGAGCGTCGTCAGATCGACAGCAAACGTTTCCTCAGTGCTTAGCGATTTCCGTGGGCGATCCGGTTCGACCGGCCGGTCGATCGATGCCGCGACAAAGATCGTAGAGATCCAGGCCGAATTTGCCGAAAAGATTGATAAGCTCCGGGCGCGAGAAGCGCTGCAACTCGCCGCATGTTTTTACCCCGAGTTCTTCCAGCTTTCGCTCGGTCTTCTCGCCGATTCCCCAGATCTTGCGAACCGGCAAATCTTGCATGAAACCCGGCACTTCCTCCGGTTTCACTTCGAATTGGCCGTTTGGTTTATTCATTTCGCTGGCGATTTTCGCGATCAATTTGTTGGGACCAATTCCGGCTGATGAAGTGAGCTTCGTTTCTCGAAAGATTGTCCCGCGGATCACCTGTGCGAGTGGCCCCGGTGCGCCGGGATGAGCGCGTAACATCGAGATAAGCTTCGTCGAGCGACAACGGCTCGATCAGGGACGTAAACCGATACAGGATTCCGCGAATCGCTGCAGCTTCGCGCCGATAGACATCGAACCGCGTCGGCAGCACGATCAAATTCGGGCAACGTTGCAGAGCCATGAACGTCGGCATCGCCGAACGCACTCCAAATTTGCGCGCCTCATAATTGCACGTGGTCAACACGCCGCGTCGATCGCGCGCGCCCCCCACCGCTACAGGCTTGCCGCGCAATGAAGGTCTGTCCCGAACCTCGATCGCGGCGTAGAAGCAGTCCATGTCGAGGTGAATGATGGAGCGCGGCGTTGGCTTCTTGGTCCACTGACCAATTGTAGCGTCAATAACTGGCACGTCATTCCGAGCAATGTCGAGGAATCCCGTGGCGCGACCAAAGCTAATGTTGCGGGATGTCTCCGACTTCGCTGCGACATGACGATTGCCTTTTGAGGAAATTTGCGTCATGACAAGTCGATCCTATGGCGATACCCGCAACGCGCGTTTTCATGGTGAGGCATGGCGCCACCGTATTGAGCGCTGAGGATCGGTTCGCGGGTGTGACCGATGTCGACTTGTCCGACGAGGGCCGCGAACAAGCACGTCGCCTGTCCGAGAGATTAAGTGCCGAAAAATTGCCGCCGTTTACGCGTCACCACTTGGCCGGACGGTCGAAACCGCGCGAATTCTCGCTGCGCCGCACGATCTCCAGGTGCAAACATGCGACGGTTTCCGGGAAATCTCGCACGGTCACTGGGAAGGGATGAAGCGGCGCGAAGTGGAAGAAAAATTTCCGAAGGAAATGGCCGAATGGGAAAAGGACCCATACACATTTGCCCCGGCGGGTGGGGAGAGCGGGCTGGCCGTAACGGCGCGCGCTTTGCCAGCGTTGATCGATTTGGTGCGCGAGCATCCCGGCGAAAACATTCTGATTGTGTCTCACAAGGCGACGATCCGGCTTTTGCTGAGTTCGTTGCTCGGATTCGATCCGCGGCGATACCGCGATAATCTCGACCAAAAACCGGCCGCCCTGAATATTGTCGATTTTCGAGATCCGACACGTGCGCGCTTGACCCTGTTCAACGACACTTCGCATTATGACAAGGCCGGCGATTCCGGAAGTTCCGAAAGCGACGCTTGTCGAAATGGTGGAACACCGGTGCCTAAGCAGCAACGGTTTCCAATGTTCAGCTAGCCAGTTCAAATCGACATGTTGAGATTGCACATGAAAGATGATTTAGCCAGAATTGGCAGGGCGCGACAATGCCAGTCAGCTCGGACCTGGACGCGCCGTTTTGATCTGCGAAAATGTTTTTCGCGCTTTGCAAACCGCGCTTCCCTCTAGATATTGAAATGATAACTTTCTCCTGAAATGGATTCTTCTGCTTCTGTCGAAACGCATCACGATCCACACTCACACGCCGGCGAACATGAGCATCACGAGCTCGGGTGGTGGCGAAAATATATTTTCTCCACCGACCACAAGGTGATCGGCATTCAGTACGGTCTTTGCGGCCTGGTCATTCCTGTTCCTCGGCTTTTGCCTGATGATGTTGATGCGCTGGCAGCTGGCTTATCCTGGCCAGGCGCTGCCGGTGATTGGCAAATTTCTCCCGCACATTTTCGGGCCGGGCTCGATGCCGGACGGGAAAATGACGCCCGACTTTTACAACTCGTTAGGCGCGATGCACGGCACGATCATGATCTTTCTCGGAGTCGTGCCGCTGGCGTTCGCAGCGTTTGGAAATTTCGTCGTGCCGCTGCAAATCGGCGCGCCGGACATGACCTTCCCGAAAGTGAACGCTGGCAAGTTTCTGGGCGTTCGGTGTTGGCGGCGTGATCATGCTGATCAGTTTCTTCGTGCCCGGCGGTGCGGCCAAGAGTGGCTGGACTTCCTATACGCCGCTGGCGGCAATTGCGGATACCGGCCCGGGACATAATCCGGTGTTCAATGGTCAGACGCTTTGGCTGATCGGGTTTATTTTTCTGATCACCTCGTCGTTGCTCGGCGCGGTCAATTTCATCACCACGATCATTCAATTGCGCGCCAAAGGGCTGACCTGGATGCGGCTTCCGTTTTTGTTTGGGCGCAATTTGTCACCGCGTTTCTGTTATTGCTGGCATTTCCGCCGCTCGAGGCTGCGATCGTCATGCAATTGATGGATCGCCTCGCGCATACGAGCTTTTTCCTGCCGAGCGGTCTGGTTGTGAATGGCGTGCCGATGTCGATCAGCGGCGGCGGCAGCCCGCTTTTGTGGCAACACTTGTTCTGGTTCCTCGGGCACCCGGAGGTTTACGTGCTGATTTTACCAGCGTTCGGCATTGTGGCCGAAATTCTGGCAAACAATTCGCGCAAGCCGCTCTGGGGATACAAATCGCTGGTCTTTTCCGTGTTGGTGATCGGATTTCTGTCCTTCATCGTCTGGGCGCATCACATGTGGCTCACCGGCATGGGCTCGGCGGTCAGCGCATTTTTTCAAACGACCACGCTGCTCATCTCCATTCCATCGGTGATCATCTTAAGCGCGTTTTTCATTTCGCTTTGGGGCGGCTCGATTCGCTTCAATGTGCCGATGCTTTTCACCATCGCGTTTCTGCCGATGTTTGGAATTGGCGGTCTCACCGGCATCCCGCTGGCATTTAATTCAGCCGATCTTTATTTGCACGACACCTATTACGTCATCGCGCACTTCCATTACATCGTTGCGCCGGGCACAATCTTCGGACTCTTCGCTGGCGTCTATTATTGGTTCCCGAAAGCGACTGGCCGAAAGATGAGCGAGTTCTGGGGCAAAGTGCATTTCTGGCCGACGCTCATTTGCATGAACCTAATTTTCTTGCCGATGTTTTTGCAGGGGATGGCCGGAATGCATCGGCGCTGGTATCGATGGCGGACAAGGATGGGGCGTCGCGAACGAGCACACGATTTGGGGATTGACTGGTTTTCAATGGAACACATCCGATCTCATGGGCGGCCTGGACCATGGGCCTCGCCCAAATTCCATTCATCATTAATTTCTTCTGGAGCATCAAGCACGGCGAAAAAGGTGAACGACAATCCGTGGGAAGCGACCACCCTGGAGTGGACTGCGCCTTCACCACCGCCGCACGGAAATTTTGTTCATACTCCCGTGGCCTATCGCGGTCCTTACGAATACAGTCTGCCCGGTCGCGAACGCGATTTCACGATGCAGAACGAACCGGTGGAACCGGCGGAGCGCACTCGCCGAAAACCGCCCGCTGAACCAGTTCTGGCCTAAGTTCTACCGATGGAAATTCCGTATACAGTTTCCAACCGTCCCGACACTGGACTTTGGAACGCCAAGATTGGCATCTGGTTATTCCTCGCGTCGGAAGTAATGCTCTTCGGCGCGACTCTTTTCAGCCTACATTTTCTTGCGCATCGATGCAGCGCCGGGGACGTGGCCGCATGGGCTGCTCAACGTCCCGGTCGGCACCATGAACACGGCGATCCTCATCATATCGTCGGTCACCGTGGTGCTGGCGTGGGCGGCGCTGAAGATGAGACGCTATCGGGCCTATTGGTGGTACATGCTGGCCACGATCACGTGCGGCGTGATTTTCTTGACCGTCAAGCTCGCTTACGAATGGCCGCAGAAGTTCGAGCACTTCGGCGCTTACATTAAACCGGATGCACTCGCGAAGCTACGAAAATATCTGGGTAACGAACGACGCCTCGAAAGGGGCTCGAACCGCGGATCGAGATCACCGGACACCTGCATAGTCAAAACGCAACGGAATACGAAGTCGCACTGGATCCGGTGAATGCTGATCCCGACGATCCGGCGATGGATCGGCCGCACTTTTTACCGCTGCCGGTGACTGACAAAATCGCCACGATCGAGAAGGCGGATGTCCAGCGCGCGACGATGTTTCTGCCAACTCACAGCGCTTATTTCGCCAGTTATTTTACGATCACCGGTTTACACGGCCTGCACGTGCTGGGCGGAGTGCATCGTGTTCATTTACATGTGGCTGCCGGTCAGCAAAAAGCTTTACCAGCGCAACCCGGAACATCTGGCGAATCGCGTCGAGGTGAGCGGCCTTTTCTGGCACTTTGTCGATCTGGTCTGGATTTTTGTGTTCCCGCTTTTTATCTGCTCTAAGCCAATGAACAATCCACCTGATATTTCGCAGGACCCGAAGCGAATACGAGGAATACGCGCACGGCATCCAAAAGCACGTCAGAGGTTATCTGATGGTGGGCGCGCTCCTGCTCACGTTTACCGTGATCACGGTCGCGCTATCATACGTCCATTTCGGTACGCGACAAGGCCAACATTGCCATTGCCATGCTGGTGGCCACGTTCAAGGCAGGTCGCCGTTGCCGCGGTTTTCATGCATCTGGCTGCGGAAAAACGCCTCATTTACCGCATTCTGATTTTCACCGGCTTTTTTGTGATGGGCCTCTTCTGGCTTATATTACTGGCGTGGTACGACTTTCCGATCTTTCGCTAAATGTCCCTTAAAGGCTTCCATATTGTTTTCATTATTTTCTCGACGCTGCTCGCGCTCGGGAGTCGGAGCTGTGGTGCGTCTGGGTCGATCTGGTGGAAGGCGCGCCGATTTATCTCGCCGGCGCGATCGCATCGTTTGTGAGCCGCGGTTGCGCTGATCGTTTACGGCGTCTGGTTCTATCGGAAAATGAAACGGCTGCGCATCATCACATGAAAACGAAAGATTCTGTCGAGCTTTGCTCTTGTTTATCTTTTCGCCGGTTGGGCAGGCGCTGGCGTGCCCGTTTTGCTACGGCGCAAAGGATGGAAAATCGACCGAGCACATGGCGGTCGCGATCTGGTTTCTTTTGGCGCTGTGATGTCGGTCCTGGGCGGAATCGGCGCATTCAGTTTTCATCTTTGGCGGCATGGACGCATGCCTGCCGAGCCGCACCAGGAGATCACCGAGGAAGATCTGAGCAAATATGAGTAGCCTCGCGCTGATCAACGAATTTCTGGGACAGCCGCCGAACGCTTCCTCGCACGGATATCAAATCGATCACATCCTCGAGTTCTGCCACTGGTTCATGGGCGGCGCTTTTCGTTGGATGGTCGGCGTTTTTTATTTTCGTGCTGATTCGCTTCCGGAAACGCCGGCAGCCTGGTGCGGATCACCTGGGTGTGACAAGCGGCATCTCGACGCATCTGGAATTTTCCGTCGTCTTGATCGAGGCGGTGCTCCTGCTCGGCTTCGCGATTCCACTTTGGGCGAAGCGCGTGAATCAGTTTCCGCCAGGCAAAGACGCGCTGCTCGTCCACGTGGTCGCGCAGCAGTTCAGCTTCAATTATCACCTACCGGGGCCGGATGGACAATTTGGCCGGCGCGATGTCAGCTTTGAGAGCAACTCAAATCCGCTTGGCCTCGATCCGAACGATCCCGCCGGCAAAGACGATATCGTAACGGCTGGAGAACTTCATGTTCCGGTGAATCGCCCAGTCGTTGCTGAACTTTCCTCAAAGGATGTGATCCACGATTTCTTTCTGCCAAGCATGCGGATCGGCGGCGACGCAATCCCCGGTTCGCTGCATTCCGATCGTGGTTCACTCCAATCAAGACTGGGACCGACGAGGTGATTTGCGCCCAGCTATGCGGTCTGGGCCATTATGGAATGAAAGGGCACGCTCGTGGTGGATACGCCGCAGGATTATCGAGGCCTGGCTGAAAGAACGCGCCGAGTTGGCCGGCGGCTCGCAAAGCGCCGCTCCGCTGTCGCCATCGCCACGGCGCAGCCGCAGCCTCAAAACAAACCGTCCGCGCCTGCGCGCATCGCCGAGCCCCGGCGGGTAGTCGCTTTACTGTAGCGGCGCGTCTGTGCGCCGCCGGCGGCATTGTCGTTTGTTCGTCATTTGACGTATCGTTGATCGCTGTGTCATTGTGCGGACCTTGAAAGACGGCGGTCGCAGACCGCCGCTACAGTAAATGGCTGAACCGTTTCGCGTGGTTCATCTGCGTCGCCGACGCTGCTTCTCATTTGCAGTGGCGGAATGGTCACGAGCAAAAGCGTCGGTCTCGCGGTGCCGGATTGGCCGACCACGTTCGGCTACAACATGTTTCTGTTTCCCGTCTCAAAATGGGTCGGCGGAATTTTGTTTGAGCATACCCATCGCTTGATTGCTTCAGCAGTTGGGTTTCTCACGATCATTCTGGCGATCTGGCTTTGGCGCAGCGAAGCTCGCAGGTGGGTCCGCAATCTGGGCCTGATTGCGCTTGCCGGCGTAATCTTGCAGGGAATTCTCGGCGGTCTTGCGCGTCACGATGCTGAAGGACGAAATCGGCATCTTTCATGCGTGCGTCGCGCAAGCGTTTCTCGCGTTGCTCGTGGTGATCGCGCTGGTAACGACAAATTTCTGGCGGTCGCTTGGGCACAACGAAGTTAATTTGGAGGGCGAAGCTCCTGCGACGCCAGGCCGCGATAGCTCGTCAAGCCCGGCTCGCGGGAGCTCGACCCTCCATTGTCGTTATTCCACATTTGCGCCGATTCGAAACATTGCGATTGCAGATCACGCTCGCGATTTATGTGCAGCTTGCGCTGGGGGCGACAATGCGCCATCAGCATCGCGACCTGTCGATTCTCGATTTTCCCACGGCTAACGGCGCGTGGATTCCGGATACAAGCGCCACATGCGTTGGCAAAGATCAACGCCTGGCGCGATGCGCGTGGCTTATCGGACGTGGACGCTTTCCAAATCTGGCTGCAAATGGCACATCGCTTTGTCGCGCTGCTGATTGCGATCGGTGTAATTGCATTTTGTTCGCGCGTTTGGAGAGATGCGCGCCGGGTTCCCGCGCTCAGGAAATTGTCGATCTGGTGGATCGCACTTTCTTCTCGTTCAGCTGACGCTCGGGCGCTTGGACGATTTGGAGCAACAAAGCTGCGGACATCGCCACGGCGCATGTCGCAGTAGGCGCGATCATGCTATCTTTTGGCGTGAGTATTTCGGCGCATTTGCTGGCGAATTCTTGCAGGTTGTCGCGACGACGCCGCGTCCGGCCGGACGCGCCGCTCGCCAATCTGTCGCCGCATGAAAACCGCCGCAATCGAAGTCGAAAATGCGAAACACGCATTCGCGCGCGAAGAAGGTTCATTGCCGATCTCTTCCGAGTTGGTCAAAGCGCGGTTGACGTCTGCTTGTGTTGCTGACTACGGCGGTCGGTTTTTATCTCGGATCAGAACCGTCCGTCGATTATGCCGCATTGTTTCGCGTCGTGTTTGGAACAGCGGCCGCAGCTGCCGGGGCGGCCGCACTCAATCAGTGGTGGGAACGCAAAGCAGATGCGCTGATGAATCGGACCAGAACGCGCCCAGTGCCGGCGGGCCGAATGCGACCAGCCGAAGCGCTCGCACTCGGCGCTTGTCCTTTCGATCTTTGGAGTTGGGTATCTCGCGCTGGCTTGCAACGCGCTGAGCGCGGCACTCGCAGCGATAACGATCACAATTTACATCTTCGGTTATACGCCGCTGAAACGAGCCAGCACCGCAAACACGGTTGTTGGTGCCATCCCGGGCGCGATCCCGCCAGTGATTGGCTGGGCGGCGGCTCGGGGAACAATCGACGCTGGCGCGTGGAGCCTTTTCGCAATTCTTTTGCTGTGGCAATTGCCGCATTTCTTCGCGATTGCCTGGATGTATCGCGAAGATTATTCGCGAGCGGGTTTCCGCATGATTTCAAGCGATGACCTCAGCGGCGAACGCAGCGCCAGCCAAAGTGTGTTTTTCTGCATTCTGCTCCTTATCGTGGGAGGCCTGCCCGCATTTGTTGGAATCGTCACCTTTGCGTATCTGGCGATCGAGCTGGTGCTTGGCGGTTTGTTTATTGCCGTTGCCATGCGATTTTTGAGACTCCGCACCAGCGAAGCCGCGCGTTTATTGTTCATTACATCGATTGTTTACCTGCCGCTGTTGCTGGCTGCGCTTGTTCTGACAAAATCATGAATACGACTTCTATCGCAGTGAATCGTGCCTCTTCGAGGCCTTCGACTTTGTGGAAGACCACGCTCATCCTGATTCCGTTTGTCACGCTCGGCACTGTTGCTGTGGCTGCGTCACATCGAAGTGAACGCACTCAGGCAGCGGGCCGTTTCGTCGTATGGCACGGTGCCATCCTTTCAGCTGGTCAATCAGAATGGGCAGCCCTTTGGTTCCGCGCAGTTGGCTGGGAAAATTTGGATCGCCGATTTCATTTACACAACCTGCCCAGGGCCTTGTCCGATGATCAGCAGCCGGATGAGTGAACTGCAAAAGCCACTGGAAAAGACCGACGTGCATCTGGTTTCATTCAGCGTCGATCCGGAGAAAGATACGCCCGAGGTGCTGCGCGGTTACGCGGATAAGTTGCAAGCGGATCCTAAGCGCTGGGATTTTCTTACAGGACCAAAGAGCGCGATTTACAAACTTTCGCACGATGGTTTTAAACTTGCCGTCTCCGACGGCAGCGGCGAAGCAGGGCATTCCGCGTTCACAGCACGCGGATGGTGCTGGTGGATCGGCATGGCGATATCCGCGGTTATTACGACGCGACTGAAGCGGACGCGATAACGAAGTTGGTGGCGGACACAAGTCATCTGCTGCGCGAGCAACCAAAATAACTGTAGCCGCGGTCGCTGACCGACGCGCTGCAGCCGGGTTCAACGAACCCCGGCTACAGGTCGTCTTAGCCCACCGGTTCCGGTCCAGCGCTGGGCCCTTCGTCGCAGACCATTCGCAGATAATCTCGATATTCGCCTTTCGGCAATCGATCGATGATAGCGGCGAGTTGAGACTCCGTGATGAATCCCGTGCGAAGCGCCACTTCCTCCAAGCACGCGATCTTCAGTCCCTGCCGGTGTTCAATCGTCGCGATGTAGTTGCTTGCTTCGAGCAAAGCTGTCTGTCGTGCCGGTATCGAGCCAAGCCATGCCCCGGCTGAGCAACTTCACATGCAGTTGGTTCTCCTTGAGATAGAGCAAATTCAGATCCGTGATCTCCAAGTTCGCCGCGCGCAGATGGACGCAGTGCTCGACATAACTCGACCACGCGCTCGTCATAGACATAAAGCCCCGGCACCGCGAAGTGACTCTTTGGTTGCTTCGGTTTTTCCTCGAGACTGATCGCCTTCCCGTTGGCGTCGAATTCGACTACGCCGTAGCGTTCCGGGTCGCGCACCTGATATCCAAAAATGCAGGCGCCACGCTCGATGGCCAAAGCGTCCCGGTAAAAGTCGAGTTTTCCATAGAAAATGTTGTCACCCAGAATGAGCGACGCGCCGCAGCCGTCGATGAATTTTGCGCCGATCAGGAAAGCTTGCGCGATTCCCTCGGGCTTCGGTTGCTCGGCGTATTCGATCCGAATTCCAAGGTGCGCGCCGTCGCTCAGATAATCGCGCAGCATCGGCAAATCCTTCGGCGTGGAAATGATCAGCACCTCGCGCAGGCCGCCAAGCATGAGCGTAGCCAGCGGGTAGCAGATCATTGGCTTGTCGTAGATCGGGAGGAGCTGCTTGCAGACAATCTTCGTGAGCGGAAAAGACGAGTCCCGGCGCCGCCGGCAAGAAGAATGGCTTTCTTCATTTTCGTTTTCGATTTTCGGATTTTCGATCGCTGCGCGGCTCCAGCGCATGAGCAATTCCGCCCATTCCTGCCAGAAACTTGCGTCCCAGCAGTCAAATCGATCCCGCTTCTTTGACTGATCAGTCCAAGCTGCCTGCGGAGCCGAACGGAATGCCGTCTTATCAACGAGAAACGAACTGTCGCGGAGCAGATTGCCGATCTCTCAAACGGCCGCCTACACACTCCGACAACGCGTTTTGAATCCAATCTCGCGGTAATTCCGGTCGCGCCTCAATCGTGGCGCTCACGGTAACATTGAGAAGTTTCTGTAAGATGAGCGCGCAGACGAGCGCGCGGGAGCTCGTTGCGTGGACATGCGACACGTTTTTCTCCAGAGCAGCCTGCGCAACACGAGAGCGAAACGCGCCTGGCGCAAAAAATTGCGCTTGGCGCCCGGACGCTCCTGCTGTGCACGCTCTTCTTCCAATTTTTGCGCGAGTGCCGGGTTTGCCCGCCATTCTGCCTCGATCACCATCGGATCCGGCAAAAATTCGAGCGACGGCGCCATTTGTTCCATCGCTCGCGTTAAGCGGACGTCCGAGAATTCAATTCGCACACAACTGGAACGATCGGCACATTGCGTCGCTTCATCTCTTCAAGCTCGCGCTCAAGGAGTGGCAAATCTTCATCCGGCCAGCGATCGATCAGATATGCGATCTGATTGCCCGCTTCGCTGGGTCTGCGGTAGCAGCGCCCGCTGTTGGGTTTCTGATGACGCGCCGGTGGTTCTGCAGAAGCTCGAGAAGCGGCGTCGACTGTGTGCTCGATTCGGAAATGCTGTTCGATCCGCGCGCGCCCGGCACGACCGTAACGCAATCGCAATTCGGGATCTCGTATCAAGTCGTCTCGAGCGCTTCGGCCAACGCGCATTGTATCCGCCGGGCGGAACGAGCAAACCCGTTTCGCCGTGCACGACCGATTCAGGAATCCCAGCCAAGACGAGTCGAAACAACCGGACGCGCAGCCGCCATCGCTTCGATGATCACGGTTGGAAAAACATCGCTGGCGCCTTGACGTGTCTGTCACCGAAGGCGAGCGCGAAAATATCGGCAGCTCTGCAGTTTCTCGAGAACCGCTCCCTGCGACAGAGAGCCGAGCAAAGTTAACCGCGGCTGAGAGGTTCAGCTTGTCGATTCTTGCCTGGAGATCTTCGCGCAGCGGGCCGTCGCCAATGATTTCGCAGGTGAAATCGAGACCCTCGGCGCGCAAGCTCCGCGCAAGCGTCGATGAGGTGCTCAAATCCTTTAAACGCAACGAGCCGGCCGACACTGATGATGCGCGGCGCTGGGTTCGCCTGGCATTTCGTAATGCCGGCGACTGGAAAACGTCTCAGGTCGATCCCGTTATAAACACGGTAAATTTTCGCAGCGGAATCCGGACAGCGCTGGCGAAGCAGCGTCGCGGCTGTAATCGGTTTCGGCCGCAACGAACTCCGCGGCGGCGCAGATTTCCCGCAGGAGATCATCATTGCCGAGGTCCTTCATGAAATCCTGTCCGTGCGCCGTGACGCTGAAAGGAATTCCTGAAATTTCTTTCAAGAAGATCGCGGTGTGCGCTGCGCGATTGGCGAAGTGAACGTGAAAATGATCGACGCCGCTGCGCGTGAAATAGTCGGCGAAGTAAAGGGCATTGCGCGCGCGCTGCTCTGGCCTTGACACCGCGGCCGTATTTTCGCTCGATGCCGATCGACAAGCTCGCGCTGGCCATTTGCCGGTCGTTTTCGCAGTCTTTTTCCCAGATCTTTAAGAATTTCCTGCGGCGGCGCGTAATGAATGGGCGCGCGCAGCCGGGAGATATGTTCGTGGCGCAAACTGGTGAGCGGCGGATAAATCGAGCCAATCTCGAGCTCGATGACCGAGCCGTTCCAGCGCCAGCATCTCCGCGTCGCAAAACGTCTGCGAAATAACGGGATATCGGGAGTAAAGATAACCGAGTCGCATCGAGATCGGATGATTACGCGCACGCGCACAAATAGCAATGACTGTAGCGGTCACGAGCGTGTCGCGCTGCGTCCTCCGCAATGCAGCTCGACACGGCTGCAGCCACAATCACGAAAAGCGAACGTCTTTGCCCGGATCCATCTCGAAGTCCAAGTCAGAGAATCTGCCGTGTTCGGCTTGATCACTTCCTCCATGAACTTCACGAAGATCGGGGTCTTCGCGGAAGATTGGCGTATTTGTCCATCGACTCAAAATCGATGGCGATGAAGAACGGCCACGGCAATTCGGGATCGATCCGCTTTCCGCATTTGATGCTCAGGACCTCGGGAATTTTCAGAAGCTGCATCCGCGTATTCATCATCATCGCCTCCACGCGGGCGGGCGTGACCTCGGGCTTGAGTTTGTAGAGGACGACATGATGAATCATGAGGGTAAAGCTAATAGGCGTTTCCGATGAGGCGCGCAAGTCCGAATCCGTGGCCCAGAGCGGGCCATGACTATCCCCGCTAACGGCGCCCCTATTTACCGTGTCACCAAATCGACACGGCGCCAACCAACGCCGGCTAAGTTTGATGGCTTCGCGTAAAGATATGCAACGCGCTCGCTCTTCGAAAAAAATGAGCGTTGCAAGCAAGATTGACATAAATCCCGCTACGCAGAGCCCCAGACGTGGATTGACAATGTCTCGAACGCTTCGTATCGAATTGTCCCGCGATAATAGCAATTAGCATTCTTATGCGTAACGGACCAGGACGGTTACCGTTGCGGGGCTGTGCGGCCACGCGTTAACAGCAAGAATCTCATGCGCGTCTGGACGGCAATGTAATTCTCTCAGTCCCTGGATCCCCGTACTGACGAAAGCGACCGGAGTGTCAAGTCTGGCTCGTTGATATTCGGAAGCATCGAAGACTGGTCTGCCGATGGAATTGATCGTGGTCGATGACGAAATCGACAGATGGCACATGGCAAGTTTTGGAAGCTAGCTGACAAATTGCCAGGACTAAGCTTCAGCTTAGCCGCAATTTTGGAAAAGGAAGCGGCCATTTGTGTGCGGGTGCCTACTCCGGCGGGAAAGCATGCATCGGCAATAGACTCCGATCTACAACATCCTCGAGCTAATCCCAGAAATGGTTCGACTGTGGCGAGACGAACATTGGACGTCGAAGGATTAAGAAGATTCCCACAGGGATGAGCCGCTGATCAACAAAATTGGTGCGCGTTTTTTATCGCGCTCTAAGCCGTCTTTCAGGCGCTACGACCTATATGGCTCTTCCGACTTCAAGCTTTTAGATCGCAAGACGGACTGACGCGTGAGCTGGATATGCATACCTTACCTTCTTCCGAGGCATGATTACCTGGCTCGGTTACCGTCGAACAATAGCTTTTCTGTATGAAGGCCGGCGAAGGACACGGTAATCGCGCTGGTCTTTTTGGGCCTTTTCAGGTTAGCCGTGATTGCCATCACAGCTTTCTCATCGCTCCCTCTGCAAGCAGTTACTCTTCTGGGGAGGGATCTTTCTGCTTTGTGCGTTCTATTCTATGACTCTACGCCACTACTATTTTGTAAGCTTCCTCTGGTCTCGCCCTGCCGGGTTTTACCACCGTGATCATCCTTGGATCTGGTGATAGGCGGGGTCTTGATGATTAGCCTGGGCATCATCGGCACATATATTAACAGATCTACCAGGAGGTTAATATCGTCCGTTACGTCGTCACTTTGACCTTATGGGTGCCGAGGATGAAAACTCACGCAAGCTCCCGGAAGCGAGCGGACACAAACCGTCGCGGCGTTAGCCAGCAAATCGTCAGTTTGAAAGCTGCGCCGCAGACGTTGGCCACGCTTGGCTGATCGGTATGGAGTTACCAGACCAACACGACCTGGTACGGCGGGAAGGCGATGCGATTCACATTAGCGGAGATTATCAGCCCGGGCTCTGAAGTCCGATCGAGCCGCTCAGCGTTTCTGGCACGAAGCAAAAGTTCAGGTTGATTGAACGGATCGCAATGCCTGCGAGAAGCATGAGCGTGCTCGACGCGGGATGCGGCTCGGGAACAATTAGTCAATTTCTGTCTCCATGCGGGCGTCATCGGCATAGACGGCGCGTCCATCAGCAATAACCTACGCTGAATGCTCAAGCACCAGACCTCCAGTTTCGCCTTAGCCGGTTTGATGACTTAAGGACGATAAGCCATTTGACAGGATCTACTGCATCGAGGTCGTCGACATCTGTACGAGCATCAAGATGCTGCGACGTTATGTCTTCTTTGGCTGAAATCCAGGGGGGACAGCTCTTTTCTACCTTACTCGCCCCGAACTTTACCGAAGCTTTACTCTGGCCTTTGATTGAACGGCTTAGATAGATACGCGTTAGTTGCGAAGCTGGATGAGGCACAACATGTGACGCATTTCAATAAGAAAGCTAAAGTCGATTTGCGGATGAACCGATTGGAAGGTTTT